>Ga0180437_10002952_pt1 | contig 26113 bp, 23 predicted proteins | sample SS_ome_4_FD_132410 | JGI IMG/M metagenome (GOLD analysis project Ga0180437, IMG submission 132410) | Hypersaline lake sediment archaeal communities from the Salton Sea, California, USA - SS_3_D_1 metaG | ecosystem: Environmental > Aquatic > Non-marine Saline and Alkaline > Hypersaline >... | reverse complement strand
CGACGTGGATGGTCCCGGAAGACGTCGTGGCTGAATCCTGCGCGCGGGCGAAGGGCTCGGATCCGACGTCGTGAGGGACTGCCCCGATCGAGGAGAAACGCCGTGCAACGGTCGCTGATCACATGGGTCTTGGCGCTGGCCGCGACGGGGGGCGCCCCGGCCGGCCAACCCGCCGGGCAGCCGACGGAGTCGGCGCCGCCGCTTGTCCGCCACCTCTATCCGAAAGGCCTGGTCGCCTTCTGGTCGGCCGACGGCCACCGCCGGGACAGCGTCGGGAACAGCCACGGCGCCGGCGAAGTCGCGTACACGGCGGATCGCCACGGCAACCCCCAAGGCGCCTTCCTGTTCGCAGACAAGACCGGTGCGGTTACGGTGGGCGACAATGCCCGCCTCGACACGGACGATGCGTTCACGCTGAGTCTCTGGATCAAGCCGACGAAGGACAGATGCGACCGCCACATCCTGACCAAGTGGCTCAACTCCGGCCGGCACGCGGACTTCAGCCTGATCCTGAGGCCCGACGGCCGGCTGAGCTTCACTGTCTGCAACAGCAGGAAGGGCTTCGCCGAGGACAGCCTGAAGGGCAAGGTCGCCATCGGCGCCGACGCCTGGACGCACGTGGCCGCCACGTTTGACCGCGGCGTGATGAAGCTGTACGTCAACGCCAAGCTGGACGCCGAGAGGACCTCCCGCACCGTCCTCCACACGGACCGGCAGGAATACGAGCACGACGACCTGGTCATCGGCGGGTTCTGGACCGGCGAAGATCCCTTCCGCGGCGCGATCGACGAGGTGGGGCTCTGGAACCGCGCGCTGAGCGCGGCGGAGATCCGCGGCGTCTTCGCCTTCTGCTCCACCGCCCGGTCCCCGCTGGCCAGGGGGCTCGTGGCGCTCTGGTCGGGCGACGGGACGGCCGGGGACGCCGCCGGGCGGCATCACGGCGGCATTGCCGGGCGCGTCAGCTACACAACCGACCGACACGGCCGGCCGAAGAGCGCCTTCAGCTTCCACGGCGGCCCCGGGTACGTCTCTGTTCCCGACGCCCCCGAGCTGGACACGGATGAGGCGTTCACCTTGAGCGCGTGGATCTGCTCAGCCGGCCCCACGGCCCGCAAGGGCCAGTTCTTCACCAAGTGGGGCCGCACTCAGCACGAGGCGGACTACAGCTTGCAGTTCGGGGGCGACGGGCGGGTGCTGTTCTACGTCTGCCGGCGCGACGGCATGGAGACCCTCTGGAGCCGATCGCGGATCGCCCCGAGCCGGTGGACCCACCTCGTGGCCACGTTCGACCGCGGGAGGATGGCCGTCTACGTGGACGGCGAACGCAGCGCCGCGAAGACCTCCGGCAAGGTCCCGCACACCAATCGGCACGAATATGAGCACGACGAGCTGACGATCGGCGGCTGGTGGCAGGGGGAGGTCCTCCACGGCGCCATGGACGACGTGGCCATCTGGCGCCGGGCCCTCAGCGCCGAGGAGGTTCGCGCCGTTTCCCGGATCCGGGACCTCCGCGACGTCCTCTCGGCGGTCTCGCTGCCGCACGTCCGGCGCGATCCGCTGGCCGACTGCGTTGTCCTGAGGGACGGCAAGTCCATCAAAGGCAAGATCCAGGCGGCTGCCTACGACCTCACGACACCGTTCGGCCGGCTCCACGTCCCGGCCGAACGCGTTGTGGCGCTGGCGGTCACCGACGGCGGGGGGCGGGCGTGGCTGCTGCTGGCGGACGGGCAGGCGCTGATCGGCCGGGTGGCGCAGCAGACCGTCCGCTGCAAGCTCGCCAGCGGCTCGATCCTCTCGCTGCCGCTGGGCGAAGTCCGGCAGTGCGGTTACCGCGTCAGCCGGGACAAGCCTGCCCGCCCGCCGTCGCCCGCCCCCGCCGCGATGCTTCGCAGCGGCGCCCGGCTGGCCTGGGACGCCCTCGAGTGTCGGCTGCAACTGCGAACGGCGCACGGCACGGTCGCCTTGGCGCCGGACGGCCTGCTGGGCATCGACCGGACACCGCGGGGCTGGTGTGCGCGGTTTGCCAATGGGTCCCTGCTCTCCGGCACGCTCCTGCCGGAAGCGCTGAGGATGAAGCTGCGCTTGGGTCCGGCGATCTCGCTCCGCCGCGAGCAGATCGTCCGCCTGGCCATGGCGGGCAAGCCCGCGTTGCCCTCGGGCGGGGCGGTGGCCGTGCTGCGCAACGGGGATCGCCTCTTCGGCCGGCTCGCCGCCGGGAAACTCGCCCTGAAGACGAAGTTCGGCGACGCCGTCGTGACGCCGCAGAGCATTGTGACGATGGACTTCGACGCCAACGCCCCCGCCGCGGTGACGGCAGAGACGTGGGACGGCACGGAGCTGCGCGGCCGACTTGCAGAAGGGACCCTGGGGTTCACGATCGCGCCCGGGGGGCCGACGTTGAGGATTCAGCTCCCGCAGCTCGCGTCGATCGCGCGGAAGCAGGCCCTGCCCCCCCCACAGGTCGCGAGGAGAATAGAAGCCCTGATCGCCCGGCTGGGCGCCGAGTCGTACAAGGACCGCGAGGCGGCCGCTCGAGCGCTGTCGGCAATGGGCCCGAGAATCGTCCACGTCCTGCGGAAGTACCTGAAGGACCCCGACCCGGAGATTCGCCAGCGCATCGAGGACATCCTGGAGAAGCTGAACCCGAAGCCCCCGCCGCCTCCTCCCTCTGTCGGAGGCGGCACGCGCAGGATGCCGGTTCTGGAGCTGGACTGACACCGAAGGCCGGCCGCGCGCCGGCCGCCGTGGTAGGAGGACGATGACCAGACGGGCAGCCCTCGGCGCCGCGTGCTGCCCCGGGACCGATTCCAGGGCTATGCCTCGACGTTGACGGCCGCCGAGGGGACCACAAGCTCCTGGTATTGGGCGAGGAACTTTCCGTAGGCCACGCCGTTGCCGCTCGGGGGCGACAGTTCGGGCAGGAACGAGTCTGTCGACAGCGCAAGGTCCACTGCCGCCAGGGAGGCTTGGAACACCTCAGACAACTCCGTGATGAGTGATTGAACGTCGGTTGTTGCCTCCACCGCGTCGGCGGGAGGGAGATTCTGTACGGAATCAACGGCGGGTGGAGCAACTGCCGGCGCATCAGCGGCCGCCGGCGGGTCGCCGGGGGCATCCGGTATGAGAAGTGAGCCAACGGATGTTGCCAGCCCGTCATACGCTTCGTGCAGATCTCCGGTCAACTCCTCACCGGCGGAGAGGCCGTCGGCAGCCTGAAACGCCTCGGCGGCACTGTCGGCGGTTGCGGCGAAGACGTCTTCGAGTTCCTTCAGGGAGGCCAATTGCTCGTCGCTCAGATCGAGTGCCGACGCCAGTTCGTCGACCTTCGCCACGACCGCCTCCGAGAGGTCGCTGACCGCCTGGTTCGCCGCCGTCCTGGCTGCCGCGGTCGCGGCGGCGCTGAGCTGGTTGTGGAAGTTGATCCGCAAGCGGACATCCGCCACACCTTTGAAGTGCCCGGCCTGGAGCAGCCGAAGCAGCCCTGGGGCCATCTCGTCCGTGGGGGCGGGCTCTGGCGGCTCGACGGACGGGGCGTCGCCGCTGACGTTGGGCGCAGTAGATGCCTGTGGATACGTATCAGGGGGATTGTCGTTGGCATCAATGCCCCCGGGGGGAAGTACACTGTCACCTGCGTAGCTGACCGGATCGACGATCATCCCGAAGCTCCTTATTCTGTCGCGTGTGCGTCGCTGCCCTCCCTGGTTCTCGTCCTTCGTCTGGATCGGACACCACCGTCCCGGGCTTTACCAAGGGCCCCGATTACTGGGACGACGTGCAAGAGGAACCCGTTCGCGGGTCTCTGAGGTTATGGCAAAGGCGGCAGAGGGTGGCCGCGGGTGCCCGGATCGGCTATCCTTCGGCCTCCTGACAGCCTCTGCGTCCTCTGAGCCTCTGTGGTGAACACTCGGACCGGAGCGATTCTGTGGACATCTACAACCTCGTAAGCCTGGCGGGGCTGGTGTTGGTGATGGGGGCGGCGTGGGTGCTGTCGGCCGATCGGCGGCGGATGAACGGAAGGGCCATCGGGTGGGGAGTGGCCATCCAGTTGGGCGTGGGCGTGCTGGTGTTCTGGACGCCCGGCAGCCGGGCCGTGCTGCTGTGGCTCAACGATCTGGTCGTCAGCATCCTCGAGGCCACCAAGGCCGGGCAGAAGTTCCTCTTCGGGCAACTGGCCGAGACGTCGGCGATGGACGCCGTCTTCGGCAACGGCTTTGTGCTGGTGATCCAGGCCCTGCCGGTGATCATCTTCTTCTCGGCGTTGATGAGCCTGCTGTACCACTGGCGGATCATGCCGGTGATCGTGCGGGGTTTCGCCCGGGTCTTCACGCGGCTGATGCGGATCAGCGGGGCCGAGAGCCTCTGTGCGGCGAGCAACATCTTCGTGGGGATCGAGTCGGCCACAACGGTCCGGCCGCTGCTGCCCGAGATGACGCGCTCGGAGCTGTGCACGATCCTGACGGTGGGGATGGCGACGGTGGCCTCGAGCACGCTGGCGGTGTACGTGGGGTTCCTGAAGGACGTGTTCCCGACGATCGCGGGGCACCTGATCTCGGCGTCGATCCTGTCGGCCCCGGCGGGGATCGTGGTCTCGAAGATCCTCCTGCCGGAGGACGGTCAGCCGGTCACGCTGGGCGTGGCGGTCCGGCCGGCGATCGAGCGGCAGTCGGGAGCGATCGAGGCGATCATCACCGGCTCGATGGCGGGCGTGAAGCTGGTGGTGGGCATCTGCGCGCTGCTGATCGCGTTTCTGGGCTTCATCGCGCTGATCGACCTGGCGTTGGGCGGTATCAGCGGGGTGCTTCAGGCGCGGGCGAGCTGGGAGCAGGTGGACCTGTCGTTGGGGCGGCTGCTGGGGCACGCGTTCCGGCCGGTGGCGGCGGCGATCGGCGTGCCGTGGTCCGACGCGGAGCTGGCCGGGCAGATGCTGGGCAAGCGGCTGGTGGCCACGGAGATCCCGGCGTATCTGGACCTGGCGGCGGCGATGAAGGCGGGGCGGTTCGCGCATCCCCGCAGCCCGGTGGTGATCGCGTACGCGCTGTGCGGCTTCGCGCACGTGGCGTCGCTGGCGATCTTCGTGGGGGGGATTGCGGCGCTGGTCCCGCAGCGGCGGCGTGACCTGGCGGCGGTCGGCCCGAGGGCGCTGCTGGCGGCGACGATGGCCTGCCTGATGACCGGCGCGGTGGCGGGGGTGTTCTTCAGGGGGTGAGAGCCAGTGCTCTGTCAAAGGTGAACTGACGGGTGCCGTGGCTTGCGGAGCGCAGCGGACCAACCACGCCACATTGCCCGCGTGGTTGCTCCGTCCCTGACGGGACTGCGCAAAACACGGCACCCGATCCATTGAATGATCCGTCACAGAGCACTAGGACGAGCGCGGGCTTTGCCGCCGGTCTCATGGCGAATGCCAAGTGAAAGGAGGCTCTTCCGCAGAATGTGTGGGTCGCTTTTCCGGCGCGAGGTCTGCCTGTGGGACCGAGATGCCTCCGGCCGCGTGGGCGAAGAAGGCGCGGCTGCGCCGCGGGGTTTTCTGAGGGATGACTCAGGTGTCCGATGGTGCATCCGGCCTCCTGCGGCTTGTGCCGTGGGAGGCCGTCGCTGCCCATCGCCATCGGACACCGGAGCGATGCCTTGAAAACCCCGGGGGGTACGGGGGGCCGGCCCCCCGGACGCCGCCGTGTGGGAGGGCCTGAACAGCAAGGCGAAACTCGCTGCGGGAAAAGCCTGCGGCTTACGGACGTTCGAGGCGTTGGAAGTTGCTCTCTATCAACCGCTGGGGCACGTCCCCGAACCGAAACTGACCCACTCATCCTGCTGAGGAGGCTGGAAGGAACAGCCGACGACGACAACGAGGACGAGGACGATTCACTGCAAGACCACCGCGGACCATGGTCTCGGCCGGCTTTTGTGCAGAAAGGCCTCCGGGTTCCCCGCGTTCTCTGCGATGAATCGCCCGCGTTACTTCGCGTCTTTGCCGGCCGCATTCTCGCCGTCGGGGTCGGCGGGGAGGGAGTCGACGATCGGGCGGGAGCCGACCTGGGCGGTGGCGCAGAGCTTCATGCACTGCTCGACGGACATGTCGACCTCGACGATGTGCTCGGGGGAGACCAGCAGGGTCGGCCCGCCGATCATGTAGCTGAGCGGCAGGAAGACGGCGACCTTCCGGCTGGGGTCGTTTCGGGGCAGGCCGAGCGGGTTCTCGTTGGTCAGGATGCCCATGAACGACATGTCCGAGTCGGGCACGTTGTACTGGATGACGCGCCCCATCTGCCTCTGCTCGCCGCCGAAGAGCTTCATCAGGTCGCGGACGGATTCGTAGATCGTCTTTGCCCCGGGCAGATGGGTGACCAGCCGCTCGAGCAGCGCGAAGGCCCCCTGGAAGATCCACAGGTGCGTCAGCAGCCCGATCAAGTAGATCACGCCGACGAGGATCAGCGCGCCGATGCCCTTGGGCAGCTCGAAGTCCGAGTTGAAGTAGGCGAAGGCCTCGCGCCCCATCGCGTCCAGCCAGGAGCCCAGCGACCAGATGACCCAGGCGGTGATCGCCAGGGGCACGATGACCAGCGCCCCGGCGAAGAGGATGCGGATCTGCTTGCGGATGGCGCGGCGGATGCCGCCGTGGGACTCCGTTTCGGCCCCGTGCTCGCCGGCGCTCGGGGCGGCGGCGCCCGAGCCGGTCAGGGCGGCGATGCCGTCCTCGACGCGGTCGGCGAGGCGAAGCACGGCGTCGAGGCGGCTCATCCGGAAGACCTTCAGCAGGTTCGGCGTCAGCCCGCAGACGATCACCTTTCCCTTGATGTTGCTCGCCTTCTTGTGCAGTGCCACCAGCGTGCCGAGCATCTGCGAGGCGAGGAACCGCACGGCGGAGAGGTCGAGGACGACCTTGTCGCGCTGCTGCTCGTCGACCAGGGCGTAGAGGTCCTTTTCGATCGCCATGACGGTCATGACGTCCAGGACGGGGGCGTTGGAGAAGTCCACCACGGTCACGCCGTCGGTCCGGGAGATGATCAAGCGCGAATCGGGCATATACGCATTGTAGCGCGGGCCGCCGGGGATTGGGAGCAAAAACGGCGTCCGGTCAAGCCAGTTCGAAGATCGACTGCGTCTTGACGATCGTCAACTCGCCGGGGAAGGCGTGGAAGGCGAAGACGTGCAGCCCGTTGGGTTTGGCCTCGTAGTCGATGTAGGTGAACGGCGTCAGGGAGTTGCTCATCCACAGCGGGAAGGGCACGAACAGCCCGCGCTGGGCGCCGAGGCGGGCCAGGTCGTGATGCGTCCGGGAGTAGACCGCGGGGCTCATGCTCTCGACCTGGAAGTTCATCATGTAGTTGATTTCCTCGGCCCGCTTGCGCTCGTGGTCGCGCTCGCCGCGGAAGGGCACCTCCAGCAATCGCCCGCGCTCCGGCAGGATGTTGTCGGCCTCGGCGATCGCCTCCACGACGCTGTTCCGCTCCCGGAAGAAGCCGATCACGTGCGTGCACCCGGTCACCCAGATCTGCGCCTCGTAGCCGTTCTTGATGATGTGATGGTCGTGGTAGATGTCGAACAGTTCCGGGTGAAGCGGCCGTTCGAAGAGGTAGAACCTCAACGAGGCGACGCTTTGCTGTTGGCTGATGCTCATGACGACAACTCCTGCTGTCCTTCCACACCCATTATAACACACTCGGCCGACGCGGCAAGCCGGTGGGATCCGCGGCGTGCGGCCGGCGCCCGCGCTGCGAATGATGAACGTCGAATGCTGAGCGCTGGAGACCCGGCATCTTCGGGCAGTTCGGCCCGAACGAGAAAGGGGACTGGCTCCGTAGCGAAGCGCAGGTGCCTGTCCCCTTTCTTGTGCCCGGCGCGCGGATCAGCCCTGTTCGCCCTCGGGGTCCGGCTCGCCGCAGTCCGAAGGGCGCTGGGGGTGTTTGCGGTGCCGGTGAGCGCGATACTTGACCACGGCGTAGCGGGTGGCGAAGTAGCTCAGCGTGCCGAGGACGAGGCCGACGATGATCGAGCCGACCCACATCGGCCAGAAGACGTCCCACCCCGCGGCCGGGAGGGCCTTGATCTTGTTCCACACGCCTTCGACGGACAGGGCGGCGACGACGGAGTCCCACGCGTTGGGGGTCCGCAGCAACCAGGCGCCGACGAGGTAGTTCGGGTAATAGATCGGCACGAGGGTGAAGGGGTTGGAGATCCAGACGAACGGGACGCCGACGGCCTTGTTGGCCCGCAGCAGCGCCGAGAGGGCGACGGTGAGGACCATCTGGAGGGTGATCGTCGGCGTCCAGGTGACGAAGATGCCGATCGCCACGCCCAGCGCGATGCGGTGGGGCGTGTCGTCCACGTGGAGGACGCGGTAGATGAAGAAGTCCTTCAGGCGTTTGAGCGCGTAGCGGACCGGCATGGGTCAGCGATGCTCCGCGAGGCTTTGCTGGACGGCCTCGACGACCGCCTCCGGGCGGATCGTCTGCATGCAGGTTATATGTTCGCAGCGGCGGCGGAGGCAACCCCCGCAGGGCACGTCGGCGACGATCGCCCGCCCGCCGAGGACCGGGCCCGTTCGCTCCACGCGCGTCGGGCCGATCAGCGTCACCGCGTCCGTGCCGACCGCCGCCGCGATGAACTTCGCCGCCGAGTCGCTGCACACCACGGCTGCCGCCGACGCGATCAGGCCGATCATCTCGCCGATCGTCGTCCGCCCGGCGAGATTGGCCGCCGCCCGGCCGCCGGCCTCGGCGACCCGTTCGCACAGCGCCCGGTCGGCCGACGTGCCGATCACGGCCACGCGCATGCGGGCGGCGAGCGTCTTCGTCACGGCCCGCCAGTGCCGCACCGGGTAGCACTTGGTCACCCATCGCGTGGGGGGGACGAGGACGAGATAGTCCCCGCCGGCCGGACCGCGCTGCTCGCCGAACGCCCGGGCGAACCGCCGCCCTTCTTCCGTGACGGACAGCGTCATGTCCTCCCGGCCCGCCTCGACGCCGAGGGCCCGCGCGACGGCGAGGTTGCGGTCGACGGTATGGGGCTCGGCGGGGCGGTGGCGGTGCGTGTAGAACAGCCAGGCCCCCTCGCGGGCGTCGGCGAACCCCGCCCGCAGCCGCGCCCCGCAGGCCCGCGCAAAAAACCCGCTGCGGAACAGCCCCTGGAGGTCGATGACCCAGTCGTAGCCGCCTCGCCGCAGGTCGGCCAGCAGGCCCAGCAGCGCCTTCGCCGCCGCCGGCGACCGCCAGGCCCGGCCCAGCCGGCGCCGGTCGAAGTGGACGACCTCGTCGAGGTCGGCGTCCTCGGCCAGCAGCGGCGCGCAGGAGTTGGAGAGCATCCAGCTTATGTGCACGTCGGGATAGGCCCGCCGCAGCCCCCTCATGACCGGCACGGCCGTGACGACGTCGCCGAGGGCGCTGGGCTTGATGATCAGCACTCTCCTCGGCGGCGGGGGCGGCGCGGGCAGGTCGGCGGTCACGTGCCGGGCCTCCGGACGGCCCGCTGACGCCTGCGCCGCGAGCGGATCTGCTGGCGGAGCTTCTTGGCCGACCATCTCTCCAGGATCCGCCAGTAGGGCTTGAAGTGGATTCTCCCCGAGCCGGGCCTGCGGAGATAGCCCAGCAGCATTCTCAGCCGCCCGGCGCGGTTGACGACGGGGCACTTCAGCAGCGAGACGTTCAGGCGCATCAGCCCCTGGAACCGACGCCTGGCCGTCAACACCCGCCGCCGCGTCAGCCCGTCCAGGTCCAGCAGGACCACCTCCGGGGGGGCGGACTTCGACCATCGCACCAGCAGGTTCGTCGCCTTCAGGTCGCGGTGGGCGAACCGGTTGTCGTGCAGGCGCTGGAGGACGCGCCCCAGTTGCCACAGCACCTCCTGCCCGAGTTGGCGCTGCTGGGCGCCCGGCAGGGGGGCGTCGCCCCGAGGCGGGCTGCCCAGCCACGTGTTCAAAAACTCGTGAAGCCCCGGCGCCTCGACGGCCTCGGTAATCAGGAGGCTGTCGACCAGGATCGGCCCGATCCGGCGCTCCAGGGCCGCCAGCGGCAAGGCGGTGGCGATCCGCCGGGTCAGCAGGGCGTGGCCGAGCGTGAAGGCCCGCACCGGGCGCGACGGGCGGAAGCAATCCAGCAGGACCTTCCACGCGTGCTTGCGGCGGGGGTGCTTGACGTAGACGTCGAGGCCGTGCGGGCCGACCTGGAGCTTCCGGCGGACGACGAGGCTCGAGCGGGAGTCCTTGACGACTTCGGCGCCCTCGCCGGTCAGCAGCTTCTCGGGCCTGCGAAGCAGCTCCTGCCAGTCCTCCGCCTTCAGGACACACTCGGCCGCCCGCGAGCCGGCCATGTGACGCTTGGAGGCCAGCACGGCGAATCCCCGCCAGCCGGCGGGCAGGCGGAGGCGGGTGAAGTAGCGGCTTCGCTTGAACAGGCGGCGGTCGCGCTGGTTGTGCTGCCGCCGCGTGTGCATGTGCGCGAAGTGCTCGACCATCGACTGCCATCCGCGAAGCGAGCCGGGCGCCTCGCTGGCCGCCAGGTAGTGCTTGAGGAACCGCAGCCGCTCGGTCCGCGTGGTGAAGTAGTACCGATCGTGGAAGAGCATCGCCAGGTCCACCGCCCTTGCCCGGCGGGACAGCTTGCGGCGCCGGTGGGCGCGGTGCAGGTCCATCAGCACCAGGTCGACGTGATCGGCCCGCCCGGCGTCCGTGCGGACCAGCACGTTGCCGCAGTGCAGATCGCTGTGGGTCACGCCGGCGGCGTGCATTCGCCCGACGATCTTGGCCAGGCGGACGATGGCCCGCTGGATCAGCCGCCGGCCGGCCGGGCCGCTGCGGAGCTGCCGTTCGTGCCAAGCGTCGACCGGCTCGGCGGGCGCGACGGCCTGCGTGGCCAGCCACTCGGTCCGCCCGTTGCACGCCGCCGCCAGCGCGCGGGCCGTCGGCACGCCGTTGTCGGCCAGGTAACGGGAGAAGCGCATCTCTCGCATCGCGTCGGAGCTGCCCAGCCGCCGCAGCACGCGATGGGCCAGCGAGCGGCTGTGGAAGTGCTTCAGGTAGATCTCCTGCCCGCCGAGGCTGCCCCGGTAGACCGTTCGGGAGGCGTTGTGCTTGACCTGCCGCCAGGTCTGCGGGGCCGGCCGCGACAGTTGGGCGACGGCCCCCACGAACTGCGCGCGGACCGCCTCGTCGGCGAAGACGACCTTGCCGATTCCGTTGCCCGCCGCGTCTGCCCGGCTGCCGGTGGGTGTCATCTGTCCTCAAAGGGAAGGCCGGCCGATCCGGCCGGCGTATCGCGCCGATTATACGGGTCGGCGATGCGCTGCATCAACCGGCTCGGGGGTTGGGGGCACAGCGGTCCGGCCGTGCGGCATGCCTGCCGCGGGCGAGACGGGCGTGCCACCGCGTCACACTCTTGCGGCCGATGCGGCGGCGTAAATCTCCGCGAGGCGGCTTCGGCCGATCTCGGGGGTGAAGCACTCGGCCGCCCGCCGCCGAGCGGCCCGGGCCAGGCGGGCGGCGAGCGGCTTGTCCTCGGCGAGCCTCAGCAGGGCCGCCGCGGCGGCCCGGGGGTCGCCCGGCTCGACCAGCCAAGCCGTCTGCTCGCCGGCGGTGATCTCGACGGCCTCGGGCGTACTGCCCACCGCGGCGGGCAGGGCGGCGGCCATGGCCGCGACCAACGGGCCGACGCCCACGTCTCGCTCGCGAAACAGCAGTGCCACGTCCGCGGCCGCCAACGCCTCGCCGCGCGAGAACCGATCGCCCGTCAGGTGGACCAACTCGTCGAACCCCGTCGTGGCTGCGAAGAAGCGGACGTGGTCGGCCAGCGGCCCGTCGCCCGGCAGCAGCAGGCTGACGCCCTCGATGGCTTCGCGGACGATCGCGTGGGCCCAGGAGGCGAGGTGATGGCCGGCGTGGCGGATCATGTCGTCGGGCACGACGGCCAGAAACTCGCCGTCGGGGATGCCCAGCTCGCCGCGGATCGCCCGTCGGGCCTCGTGGCGGTCGGCGACCGGCTCGGCGGCGGGAGGCAGGACGTGGACGAGCCGCTCGCCCAGCCCGCCCCCGATCAGACGGCGGCGCGCGGCGCGGGTGGGGACGGTCGCGTGCAGCAGCCCCGGCCCGACGAGGCGGCGGAGCGACTCGACCTCGCTTGACGTGCCGGCCTGCGGCAGCGAGGCGACCATCGGCTTGCCGGTCGCCAGGGCCAGCTCCCGCCCTGCGATCGTGGCGTCGGGCGACCAGGTGTGGATCACGTCGGCCGACTCCGCCGCCGGGCGCATCCGCCAGCCGGCCAGCGCGGCGCGGTTCATCGGGCGGTGGACCGGCGTGACGGTCAGCCCCGCGGTCCGGCGGGGCGGGTGGCCTGCCGAGACGACGCGGTCGTCGGCGCCGATCAGCAGGGCCATTTGCTCCAGCATGTCCGCGCGGGTGTTCTCGTCCACGATGTGCAGCACGACAGCCATGGGGCGGCATGATACGTCCGCCGCGGCGGCGCCACAAGGGAGGCGGAGCGTTTCGGAAAAGGGGACTGGCTCCAGAGCGACCTGCCGCGGCGTAGCGGCACCGCCGCGAAGCACGGGAGCGCAGGTGCCTGTCCCCTTTTCCGGCCTGTCCCCTTTTCCGGGTCCACCGGCGAGGCAGCGCTCGGCATCGCGTAACGGGGAAGGAGATAGTCCTTCCTGCTGCGCGGAAACGGGGACAGTCCCCTCCGCTGCGCTGCGGGTACAGTCCCCTTTTCCGCTAAACCCCCGCCCGCTTGTTGGTCAATTGATACCGGATCGGCCGCCGTGTAGGATGGGGATGCGAACCCGGCCGACGGCCGGGGCGTACCACGCACGTGTGGGAGCCTCGGATCAGAAAGGAGATTGACCATGATTCGACAGGCAGGAAGATGGGTCGTGCTGGGGGTGTGTTTCGCGTTGGCCTGGTCGGCGACGGGGTCGGCCCTGGCGGAACCGGAGCGAGAGGAGCGCCGGCGAGAGGATCGCGAGCGCGCCGAGCGGGAGGAGCGGCGCCGCGCGGAGCCCCGGCGCGGAGACCGCGAGCGCGCCGAGCACGAGGAACGGCTTCGCGAGGAGCGGAAGCGCGCCGAACACGAGGAGCGGCGCCGCGAGGAGCAGGAGCATCGCGAGCGTGCCGAGCGCGAGGGGTGGCGTCGCGAGGAGCGGCCCCGCGAGGAACGCGAGCATCGCGAGCGCGAGAGAGAGCAGCGGGAGAGAGAGAATCGCGAGCACCGTCGTGGCGGGGAGCGGCCTCAGGTGCACGTCATTCGGCTCAACCACATCCCGGCCGAGTCGATCATGGAGGTCCTCGAGCAGTTGATGCGGGCGCCCCATTTTCGCGAGGCGATGGAGCAGATTCCGGTGGCCGTCAACGGCCCGGCGAATGCCGTCGTGGTCATCGGCCCACCGGAAGTGATGGAGCTGTTCCACCAGATCGTCGAGCCGCTGGATCAGCCCAGCGAATTCCACGAGCGGATGCGCGAGCGGCAGATGGACGAGATGCGGCGCGAGATGGAGATGCATAAGATGCGTCTGCACGTTGAGCGGGGCCCCCAGCCGGACGTCCGCCGACAGATGGAGATGCGCAAGCAAGCCGATATCCGCAAGCAGATGGAAATGCGCAAGCAGGCGGAGATGCGGCGCCAGATGGAGATGCGGAAGCGAGGCCGGTCGCCGGGCGGGCCTCCCCGCGCCGCCGCGCCGCCGCGGCCTCAGCCGCCGCGCGGCGGCCCGCCTCGGAAGGACCTGCCCCGCCAGCCCGAGCGGCTCCGTGCTGCCCCGCCCCGCCGGCCCGATCGCCCGCGGGCCGAAGGCGGCCCGCCCGGCGCGGACCGGATCGTCGAAACGCTGCTGGCCCCCGCCTCGAGGATCATCAAGCCGCTGCTGAACCCGGAGGTGGCCAGGAAGCTCCGCCTCGACGACCGGCAGCACGCGGCCATCCGCGAGATCGCCGAAGACCACAAGCGTCAGGCCGTGCAGGCCGCCCAGCGCGTGGCGGCGGCCCTGCGAGGGCGGGGGCCCGGGACCGAGCAGCAGGCCGACAGGGCCAGGCAGATGCTCAAGGAGGTCCACAAGGTGTTTGCCCAGAAGGCCGAGCAGCTTCATGACCGGATCGCCAAGGTCCTTCGCCCGGAGCAGCGCGAGGCGGCGATGCGCCTGCTGCATCCGAAGCACGCGGAGGACAGAGACGACGACCGCGAGCACAAGCGGAGAGACAGAGACGACGACCGCGAGCACAGAGGCGAGCACAGGGATCGAGACGAGGACAGGCACGACCGTTGACCGCATCGTGTCGTCCGGGCCGCCCCCGCTGTTGATCGGCAGGTGACGGTGACGAACACACAGCTCCCGGTCGGGCTTGGCCGGGGGCTGCTTGTGTCTCGGGGACTGCTCGTCGGCGTCGCCCGGCCCGCGGCGGCGAGGGGGGCGTTACAAGTGGTAGGGGATGCGAGTCGGGCATGCGCGGCGAGGTGATGGACATCCTGGCGGCGGCGGCGCGGAAGCTGCGGCGGGTCCGCGCGGCGGAGGCGGCGGCGGTCGGGGCCGTTGCGGCGGGGTTGTCTGCGGCGGCGCTGGAGTCGGGCTGGGCGGTGGCGCGCGTCCATCCGTTCTGGGCCGCGGCCTGCTGTCTGCTGCCGATCGCCGCGGGCGCCGTCTTGCTGCGGTCGCGGCGGGTGCGCAGCGTGCTGGGGATCTCGATTGCCGCGGCGCGAACGGCGGCGGCGCTGTGCGGGGCGGCGGGGTCGATCGGGGCCGTCTGCGTCCTGGCCGGGTGGCACGAGGCCGTGCCGAAGGCTCTGCTGCCGCTTGTCCTCTGGCCGGTCGGGGCGGCGGCGGGGGCCGCCGGCGTGCTGCTCCGGCCGATCACGCCGCTCCAGGCGGCCGTCTTTCACGACCTCCGACTGGGGCTGGACGAGCGCCTGGGCACGGCGGCCGAGCTGGCCGCCGGCGCGCCGGGCTCCGGGCCGTTCGCCGAGTGTGTCTTCTCGCAGGCGCTGTTGGCCCTCCAACGCGCGCAGCCGCAGCGCCGGCCGGTCTGGCGACGGACGCGGGCGACGGTCGGCGCGATCGGCCTGTCGGGCGTGCTGTGCCTGGTCGTCGCGCTGCTGCCGACGATGGGCGTCGGCGGCGTGGCGGGGGCCTTCCAGCGGATCCGCGACGAGGTGCCTCAGGTGACCGGGCGCCGCCGCGCCGATCTGGTCAAGACACTCCGCCGCCTCGCCGAGCAGGCGAGAGGCAATCCGAAGCTGCTGGCGGCGCTGAGGGCCGCCGCGGCCGCCGCTCAACGCGGGATGACCCGAAAGACGCAGAAGTCGCTCGACGAGGCAAGGCGGGCGCTGGCGGGCGCCGACGAGGCCGAGGCGCTCCGCATCGCCCACGAGTTGCTGGCGGCCATGGGCCTGCCGGTCGGCGAGGGCCCCGGCGGCGCGGGTGGGCCCGGCACACGGCCGGTCGTGGCGGACGGCAACGGCCCGAGCCTGCCGGACGGCAACAGCACCGCTTACGTCGGCGAGAAGCCGCTGACCGATCGGGTGCTCGTCTACGTGCCGGAGTACGCCGACGTCGGCGACGCCAACGCCGCCACCAGCTCGCCCGGCCGCGCCGTCGGAGGCCGGCTCGTGCCGCTCGACGACGCATGGACCGCCGCCCGAGCCCGCGCCGAACGGTCTGTCTCCACCGGCCGGGTCCCCTCCCGGTATCGACGCCTCGTCCGGCGCTTCTTCGAGATCGAGTAGTGGCGCGTCGGCCGTTTAGCCGCCGGTGCCCCGCCCGCGGCCCGCGTGCCCCGGGGGAGGGGGGCGACGATCACCTCCTGTTGCCTGCGGACGAGCGCGGCGCGCGGCGCGCCTTCTTGCGGTCGGGGGGCGAATCGTGCACACTCCTGCCACGCCCGCCGGCGGCCGGCAGGCCATGGAGCGTTGTATGCGTGCAGGACGAGTCATTCGGCGGGTGTTGTTGGGGCTGGTCGCGACGGTTGCCCTCGCCGCGGCGGTGGCGTATCTGCTGGCCAGCCGCGTCCCGGAGGGCTATCGGCCGGCGAGGCTGAGTCGTGAGCAGAAGGGCGAGCAGGTGCAGCACTTCGTCCACGAGGGGCTGCGGTTCATGGATGAGGGGGAGAAGGTTCAGCCGTTCCGTTGGTCGATCGGGGAGGACGCGCTGAACCGCTACCTCGAGTCGATGGACGAGATCGCCTTCCAGATCAACGCGAAGCGCGGGCAGGCGTATCGGATGATGGAGAAGGCGGGGCTGAGCGACCCGGCCGTCTCGCTGCGCGGCGGCGTGGTGAGGCTGATGGCCCGATCGGCCGAGTATGAGAAGATCGTCTCGGTGGGCCTTCGGCTCGAGATCACGCCGCAGCGGAAGCTGCGGGTCCGGCTGGCGGGGGCCTGGATCGGTCAACTGCCCGTGCCCCGCGCGCTGCTGCGAGGTCAGATCGAGCGGCTCCGAAGCGCCGTCGGCACGCAGCCCGTCCGGTCCGCGCCGTCCATCCGGTCGGCCGCGTCCGCCGCGCCGGTCGGGCGGGTGCTTCAGCAGGTGATCGGCGCCGTCGACGGCGAGCCGATCAACACGGTCATGACGTGGAAGGTCCAGACCCGCAAGCGCGTGCGCGTCGTCGGCATCGACGTCGACGGAGGGCAACTGACGCTGCACGTCGAACCGGTTCGCCCGGAAGAGGCCCGCTAGTGTGCGCCCGATCCCCGCGCTGCGTCTCCGTGTCGTGAATCAACGGGCGGGAATCTCGGGGCCGGCGAGGCGGTCGCCTCCTGCCTCGGGCAGGCGCGTCAGGCGCCATCGGTCGGCCGCGGCATCGAGGCGGGTCAGTTCGAACCGGCCGCGGGAGACCTCGCCGGCCAGGCGGATCAGCCAGCGGCCCTCCTCGCCGCCCAGTCGCTGATACGTTCCGCGATCGACGCGCCGGACGTGCCCTCGCCCGCCGCTGACGGGGCCCTCGTAGGTCAGGTAGGCCGGGCGGTGATCGGCCAGGCGCGTGGCGGGCAGGTCCCGGCCCACGGGGAGCCCGGCCGGGCCGGCGGGGAGCTGCCACGTCGCCAATGCGTCGCCCGCACAGAGCATCAGGTCGTAGTGCGTCGGCCCATAACCGGTGTGTAGAAGGATGACAAACGCGTTGGGCATGGGTATGATGATACCGGCACTGAGGCCGGGAACAACCGCTTGGCGCGCTGGGAACACCGCGCGGTGATGGAACGGAGAGCGGAATGATGAAGCGACGGCTGACGGCAGTAGCGTGGCTGGCGTTGTGGGCGGCGGGATGCGGGGAGACGACCCCCGAGCTGCGGACCCGGGCGATCAGCGAGTACCAGGTCGGGCACGTCGAGGAAGCCAGGGAGCTGTTCCGGCAGACGCTCGACCGCGACCCGGCGGATCGGCACGCCCTGTACTACATGGGCCGGATCGCCTCCGGAGAGGCCGCCTGGGAAGATGCGATCTACTACTACCAGTGCTGCCTCGACGTGGACCCGAGCTACGCCAACGCCCGCATCTGGTTGGCGCGGGCCGAGAAGGCGGCCGGGACGGCCGGAACCAGGCTTCGGTTTATCCCGTACTGGCCTGCGGATCGCCGCCCGGCGGATCGGGCGAAGGGCTGATCGTCGCCGGCCAGGTTGGCGCCGCCCGGATTGCGGCGCGTCAATGAGCCCGCGAGCCTGCCCCTCGGCCTCACGGCCGTGACGGGCGGGTCCTTTGGATCAATCGTCCTGTAAGAGAAAGGGAAGGATATGACCCAGACGCCGAACGGCAACGCTCCGCAAACGCCTCCCGGTGACGCCCCGCCCCCGCCTCCGCCCGGCACGCCCGACGCGCCGGAGTCCCCGGCCGCGGCGCCCGGCGCGGCAGGGCTCGTCGGGCCGGAGAACAGCGACGCGAAGACCATGGCCATGCTCTGCCACCTCCTGGCCATCTTCACCGGGTGGATCGCGCCGCTGATCATCTGGCTGGTCAAGAAGAACGACAGCAGGTTCGTCGACCAGCAGGGCAAGGAGGCGCTGAACTTCGAGCTGACGCTGCTGATCGGCGTGGTGATCGGGATCGTCACGGCGTGGTTCTGCATCGGCGTGTTCATCCTGCTGGCCGTGCAGGTGCTCAACATCGTCTTCAACATCCTGGCCACCATCGCCGTCAACAAGGGCCAGCCCTACCGGTACCCGTTCGCCATCCGCTTCATCAGCTAGAGCCGGCCGGGGGGGCACTCGGGCGGGCCGGTGACAGGCCTTTCGGCAGCGGCTATACTGGCGTCCATCATGGACGACCGGAACACAACCTACGTCAGCCCGTTCGAGACCCGCTGGGCCAGCCGCGAGATGCGGGAGCTGTTCAGCGCCCGGCGGAAGCACTCGACGTGGCGGAGGCTCTGGCTGGCATTGGCCGAGGCGCAGCACGAGCTGGGCCTGAAGATCACCCGCGGGCAGCTCGACCAGATGGCCGAGCACCTCGACGACATCGACTTCGCCGCCGCCGCGAAGCTCGAGCGCGAGCTGCGGCACGACGTGATGGCCCACATCCACGTCTTCGGCACGGCGGCGCCCGAGGCCCGGCCGATCATCCACCTCGGCGCCACCAGCCAGTTCGTCAACTGCAACACCGACGCGATCGTCATGCGCGAGGCCTTGCGCCTTCTGCTGGGCCGGCTGGCCAACGCGATCGACGCGCTGGCGAGTTTCGCCGCCGAGCACCGCGAGCTGCCGTGCTTGGGCTTCACGCACTTCCAGCCGGCGCAGATGACCACGGTGGGCAAACGAGCGGCGCTGTGGTGCGCCGACTTCGTCCGCGACCTGCGGGACCTGGAGTACCGGCTGGAGAACCTCGAGTTCCGCGGCGTGAAGGGCACGACGGGCACGCAGGCGAGCTTCCTGGCGTTGTTCGACGGCGATCACGAGAAGGTCAGGCAGCTCGACCGCCGCGTCGCCGAGAAGATGGGCTTCGAGAAGCTGGCCTGCATCACCGGGCAGACCTACAGCCGCAAGGTCGACGCCGCCATCGCCCAGGCCCTCGCGGGCATCGGCGCCAGCGTGCACAAGTTCTGCAACGACGTCCGCCTGCTCGCCCACCGCAAGGAGATGGAGGAGCCCTTCGCCTCGAAGCAGGTGGGCTCCTCGGCGATGGCCTACAAGCGCAACCCGATGCGGGCCGAGCGGGCCACCGCCATCGCGCGGTTCCTGATGGATATCTCCGCCAGCCCCCTGCACACCGCCGCCGAGCAGTGGTTCGAGCGGACGCTGGACGACTCGGCCAACAAGCGCCTGGCGATGAGCGAGGCGTTTCTCGCGGCCGACTCGATCCTGCTGATCACGCTGAACGTCGCCCGCGGGCTGGTGGTCTACCCCGCCGTCATCGCCGCCCACGTCGACGCCGAACTGCCCTTCATGGCCACGGAGAACATCCTGATGGCGGCCGTGCAGGCCGGCGGCGACAGGCAGGGGCTGCACGAGCGGATCCGCGCGCACAGCATGGCGGCGGCCGAGCAGGTCAAGCAGCACGGCCGCCCCAACGACCTGATCGACCGCCTGAAGAACGACGAGGCCTTCGCGGCCGTCGACATCGACGCGGTGCTGAACCCGCGCGACTTCATCGGCCGATCGCCGCAGCAGGTCGACGAGTTCCTCGCCGCCGACGTCGAGCCGATCCGGCGTCGCTACGCCGAGGTGCTGGGGCAGGGCAGCGAGCTGAAGGTCTGACCCGCGCGGTCAGAACTGCCCGACGTATTGGTCGGCGTTGTCCTTCGTGATGGGGGGGCACTTGATGAGGTAGACGCTCTCGAGCGTCTTTCCCTCCAGCAGTTCGACGGCCCGGCGGACGCCGCGACGGCCTTCCTGCTCCGGCTGCTGGTAGCTCGTGCCCGTCAGCAGCCCGGCCTTGATGGCGGCGATGGCCTCCTTGCTGCCGCCCATGCCGACGATGGCGATGTCCTTGCGCTGTCGGCTGCGGCAGGCCTGGCCGGCGGCGAGGGCGAACTCGTCGCCGTGGGCGTAGACGCCCCGGATCTGCGCCGACAGCGCCGGGTCGCCCAGCAGGGCCTTCATCTCCTCGACGACGACCGGCCGCTTGCCCTGGTGGGCGATGCGGCGGAGGATCTTGACCTCGGGGTAGCTGCCGGTGATGACGTCGCGGAGGGCCTTCGACCGCAGCCGCTCCGGGCCGCTGCCCAGCTCCTGATGGAACTCGACGATCCCCCCCTTGCCGCCGATCGCCTCGCACAGCAGCTTCGCCGACGTCACCGCGCCCTCGTACGTGTCCGTGCCGATGTAACAGACAGTCCGGCAGTCCGCGCCGGCCGCGATGTGCCGGTTGACGAGGATCACGGGGATCTTGCGTCGGTTGGCCTCCTGCACGCCGCCGACCAGCTCGTCGGGCTTCATCGGCACGAGGCACAGCGCGTCGATGCCCGAGGCGATGAGCTGCTTGATCTGCACGATCTGCTTGCCCGCGTCCTCCTGGGCGTCGGTGATCATCACCTCCACGCCGAGCCGCTTCCCCTCGTCCAGCGCGCCGGAGTAGAAGTTGTTCCAGTAGGGGTGGTTCAGCGTCATGGCGAAGCCGATCTTGTACTTCGGCTTCCGCCCGCCGGCGCTGCCGGCTCCGCCCTTCTCGCCGTCGCATGCCAGCCCCGCGCAGGCCGCCGCTGCCGCCAGCACCACTCTCGCCGTCGCCGCCATCCGTCCGGACGCCATGACTCGGCTCCTTTGCGTCAGTTCCTGGCTCCCTTCCTGGCCAGCATGTCCACGGTCACCACCACGAGGATGATAAGGCCTCGGACGATCTTTCGATACTCCTCGCCCACGCCGAACTGGGTGCACATGTTCTCGATGACGGCCAGCAGCAGCAGGCCGTTCAGCGTCCGCAGCAGGCTGCCTGCCCCGCCGCCGAGGGGCGTGCCCCCGACGATCACGCACGTGATGACCTGGAACTCGAGCCCCTGGTTGGTGTCGGCCTGGGCCGTGCTGGACTGGGCGCAGTAGATCACCGCGGCGAGGGCGCTGCACGCGCCGACGATGACGTAGGTGGCGGCCTTGACGAGCTTCGTGTTGACCCCGGCCAGCCAGGCGGCGTTCTCGTTGCCGCCGACCGCGTAGACGTAGTGCCCGAACCTCGTGTAGCGCAGCAGATAGAAGCAGACGGCGAACAGAACGGCAAAGACGACGACGGGCACGAGGAGGGAGAACTCCACCCGTCCGGAGCCGAACGTGACCATCTCGCCCCAGTAGAACCTGCGGAAGTGCTCCTGAATGGCGAAGGGGATTCGCTTGGACTGCCCGCGGTCGCTGATGACGAACGCCAGCCCGCGGAAGATCAGCATCGTGCTGAGCGTCACGACGAAGGGGTTGACCCCGACGTAGGAGATCAGCGTGCCGTTCAGCGCCCCCAGCAGCGCCCCGGCGATCACCGCCGCGCCGACCGCCGCCGCGATCGCCCACGCCACCTGCCCGCCCTCCATCGCCCGCTGCGAGCCCTCCACGGCCGGGTCGCCCCCGAACGCCTGGAGCACCAGCACGGCCACGATGCTGCACGTGACGGTCGTCGAGGCGACCGACAGGTCAAAACCGCCCGCGATCATCACGAACGTCATCCCGCACGCGATGATGCCCATCAACGCCGCGTTGACCAGCAGGTTCTCGACGAGGTTGTAGCCGGTCAGGAAGCTGTCGGTCCGGAAGATGCCGCAGACGAACCCCAGCGCCATTGTCAGCAGCAGCACGGAGGCGGTCTGGACCATCTGGAACGAGATCTTCCGCTCGCCGGCGGGCGGGTTGTCGGTCAGGTCAGTCATGCGCAGTCCGGGTTGGAACAGCTCTCATCACAGCCGCCGGGGCGTCGGCGGCCCGGCGAGAAACGGAGACGGGCGCTTGCGGCGCGCCTCGAAGCCGGTCCCCGTCTCCGGTCATCAGGTTTCCCTCGACGCACACGCCTCGAACAGCTCGTCCTCGGTGACCGGGCCGGCGCGTTCGCCGACGACGCGGCCGCGGTGGACGATGAGGACCCGGTCGGCCAGCTCCGCCAGCTCGATGAACTCCGAGGAGACGAGGATCACGCCCCGGCCCTCGCAGGCGAGGTCCATGATCAGGCGGTAGATCTGTGCCTTCGTGCCGACGTCGATGCCCTGTGTGGGCTCGTCGAAGATGAACACGTCCGGGCGCAGCGCCAGCCATCTCCCGACGACGGCCTTCTGCTGGTTGCCGCCGCTGAGCTGGTCGATGCTCTTGTTCGGGTCGGCCGGGACCAGCCGCATCCGGTCGATGATCTCGGAGGCCTGGCGGCGCATCCGCTTCGGCGGCAGGAAGCCCAGACGCCCCGACAGCCGATCCAGCAGGCCGATGTTCAGGTTCCGCGCCACCGACAGCCCGGTGAGGTTGCCGTCGCACTTCCGGCCCTCGGGGATCATGCCGACGCCGGCGGCCTTTGCCCGCCCGGGCTTGCGGCGGAAGGGGCGTCCGCGGAGCTCACACCGCCCGGCCGAGCTGTCCGCGCCGAACAGCGCCCGGACGATCTCCGTCCGTCCCGAGCCGACCAGCCCGGCCAGGCCCAGGATCTCGCCGGCGCGGAGGTCGAAGCTGACGTCCTCGAATGCGCCGGGCCGGCTCAGCCCGCGGACGCTCAGGACGACCTCGCCGGGCTCGTTGCGCTTCGGCGGGAACATCTCCGCCAGGTCGCGCCCGAGCATCATCCCCGTCAGGTCCGACAGGCGGCAGTGCGACATCCGCCGCGTGCCGACCATCCGCCCGTCGCGGAGGACGCTGACGCGGTCGGCGATCCGAGGCAGTTCGGCCAGCCGGTGCGTGATGTAGACGATGCCGATCCCGCGGCTCTTCAGCTCGCACATGACGACGAAGAGCTGCTCGACCTCGTTCTGGCCCAGCGAGGCGGTCGGCTCGTCGAAGACGAGCACCCGCGCGTCGCGGCGGACGGCCTGGGCGATGGCGACCATCTGCTGCCCGGCCGTTCCCAGCCGCCCGACCGGCACGTCCAGCGGCAGGCGGAAGCCGAACCGGCGAAGCGCGTCGCCCGCCGCCGACCGCAGGCCGCGCCGGTCCAGCGTGCCGGGCAGCCGACCCGACGGCTCCTCGCCGAGCATGACGTTCTCGGCTACCGTCAGGTTCGCCAGGACGTTCAGGTCCTGATGGATCACCGCCACGCCGAGCCGATGGGCCTTGCGGGGGTGGGTCAGGCGGACCTCCTGCCCGCCGAGAACGACGCGCCCGCGGTAGTCGCGGAACCGCCCGGCCAGCACGTTCATCAGGGTGCTCTTGCCCGCCCCGTTCTCGCCGATCAGCGCATGGATCTCGCCGCGCCGGACCTCGAGGTCCACCGCGTCCAGCGCCCGCGTGCCGGGGAAGTCCTTCGTGATCGACTCCATCCGGAGCATCGCACCATCCCGATCAGTACCAGCCGCCATCCCGGATCGTGTCGAACATCGCCAGCACGTTCTCGACGGGCGTCTCGGGCAGGATCGTGTCGTGGCTGGCGCCGGCGACGTAGCCGCCGCCGGGCATCATGATCTGAAGCACCTCCGTCGTTCGGCGGCGAACGTGGTCGACGTCCCCGTCGATCAGCACGTGGTGCGAGTCGATCGCGCCGTTGAAGACGATCCGCCGCCCGTAGGTCCGCTTCAGCTCGGGCAGGTCCATCCCGCGGCAGGACGGCTGGACGGCGTGCAGGGCGTCCAGCCCGGCGGCGATCAGCGGCTCGATCAGCGGCTCGATCCCGCCGCAGCAGTGCAGCATCACCTTCAGCCCGTAGTCGTGTCCGAGGTCGATCAGCCGCTCGAGGTGGGGCAGGAGGAACCGGGCGAACAGGTCCGGCCCCAGCAGCGGGCCTCTCTGGCCGCCGAAATCGTTGCCGATGAAGAACACGTCGATCGCCTTGCCGGCAGCGTCGAACGTCCGCCGCGCGACCTCCGCGTAGAAGTCCACCACGTGCGTCAGCAGCGCATCGACCAGCTCGGGCCGATCGTACATCTGGAGGTACAGCCCATCCATCCCGAGCAGGTCGATCGCGTCGTGGAAGAAGGGCGACCACGGCCCGCCGAGGATGGCGTACTGCCCGTCGTACTGCTCGGCCCGGGCGCGGATGCCGGTGACGTCCATCCAGTCCGGGTCCGGCCAGGGGTGGTCGTGCACCTCGTCGAGCGTCGCGCCCGCCAGCGGGTGGCCCATCGGCTGGCCGTAGCCCATCCCGTGCCGCTCGATGCCGAAAACCGTCCGGGAGGCCGCCCCCTCGGACAAGGCCACCTCGGGCCCGACGTAGTCGGCGAAAACGCGGCGGAAGTCGTCCCCGAACCGGACGCGCAGGGCCTCGTCGCCCAGTCCCAGTTCGGCCTTGGCCTTCTGCCAGAACTCCTCCGACGCCCCGCACCAGGCCGGCACGCGGTCCGGCGGCTCGTGGGCGAAGGCCGTCATGACTCTCTCACGCGAGTTCATGCCTTCTCGCCCAGCCTATGCGAAAGGCCCGCCCCGGTCCATCGCCTTCCGTCCGCCAACCGCACCTGGTGTGCGCGCGGCGCGCCGCGGCAAGGCGGCCAAACGGCAACCACGAAGGCGGCCAGACCCACGAAGGCCGCGAAGGCAGAAAGTCTCAGGACGAACCGCCGAGGTCGACGGCCGGCGCCTCGCGGATGGAGGCGTCTTCGATCTCGAAGAACTGCTCGGGCTGGAAGCCGAACGCCGCGGCGATCAGGCTCGAGGGGAACACCTGGATGCGGGTGTTCATGTCGCGGACGTTGGCGTTGTAGAATCGTCGGGCGGCCTGGATGCGGTCCTCGGTGTTGGCCAGCTCCCTTTGGAGGTGGAGGAAGTTGCGGCTGGCCTTCAGCTCGGGGTAGTCCTCGACGACGGCGAACAGCTGGCGCAGGCGTCCGACGAAGGCGTTCTCGTCGACGGCCTGCTGCTGCGGCGAGCCGGTGCTGGCGGCGGCGCGGTTGCGCGCGTCGACGACGGCCTCGAGGAGGTCGCGCTCGTGGGCGGCGTAGCCCTTGACGGTCTCGACGAGGTTGGGGATCAGGTCGTAGCGGCGTTTCAGCTCGGTGTCGATCCCGCTCCACGACTCGCGGCAGTGCTGGCGGAGGCGAACGAGCGTGTTGTAGTTCGCCACGGCCCACAACAGCACGACGGCGACGATCACCAGTACGACGATCAGCGGGGTCGGCATGGAACGCTCCGGAACTCAACTGCGGAGAACAGGGCAAGGTGCGTCGGCAGGAACGAATGCGGGTTCGCTGCCTTTCTTCAACTCAGTTCTTCCTTTGTGGTCTTCGTGATCTTCGTGGTCTTCGTGATTGCCGTCGGCCCGGCGAAAACGCCCCCTCCGCCTACCCGCGCCCGGTCTGTTGGCGGACGACGTACTCCGGCAGGCCGTCGAGCAGTTGCTCGATCACGCCGGCGGCCGCGGCGAAGTCCGCCACGGAGAACGTCCGCGAGCGGGACGCGATGACGTGGGACCCGCTGAACTGGAGGTTGAACGTGGGGCTGTCCAGCAGCATCTGCATCGCGCGGGTGTGCAGGACGTCGTAGGCCCACTTGCGGTCGGGGCTCTTGACGAAGAACTTGCGGCTGAACTCGGCGGACTCGAAGTCGATGTCTTCAAAGCCGAAGAAGTCCTTCACCTTGTCGAAGAACCCCTCCGGGCGGATCAGCAGCGGCCTCAGCGGCACGTTGGCCTGGAGGATGACGGCGGAGAAGTGGTGATGGTGCGTCTTCCGCCGCCCCTTCGAGTCGGTCGAGTGCGTCGCGTAGTGGTAGTCGAACGCGAGGACCTCCCGCCCGTTCCACTGCCCGCGCAAGCGATTGTAGCCGTACCGCCTCGAGCCCCGGCGGAGGCAGTCGAAGTCGGGGAACCGGTCCTCGAGGCCGGCGTCGTGGCCGGCCTCGAATCGCAGCCCGCGCGAGGCGGCAAAGGCGGCCAGGGCCTTTCGCCGCTGCTCCTTCATCCACCAGCCGAGCACGGCAAGGCCGATGAAGGCCAGGATGACCACGACGATCAGGATCGCCGGCACGGTTGTGTCTCCTTGTGGCGCGCCGAGGCCGCACTAAGCGGGCTCAGGTAAGTTATGTTGCGTGCCTGCTGGTCCGCAGCCCGCCTGTCTGCGTCGGCCTGCATCGACGATGCCACGGCATCGCCTGCTTCGGCCTCCTTGCCTGCCGAACTGCGT
>Ga0180437_10002951_pt1 | contig 26113 bp, 22 predicted proteins | sample SS_ome_4_FD_132410 | JGI IMG/M metagenome (GOLD analysis project Ga0180437, IMG submission 132410) | Hypersaline lake sediment archaeal communities from the Salton Sea, California, USA - SS_3_D_1 metaG | ecosystem: Environmental > Aquatic > Non-marine Saline and Alkaline > Hypersaline >... | reverse complement strand
TGCGCTCACAACTGACGCCGCAAGGTCCAGCGATTGTTTCCTTTCGTGTGGAACCTGACCGGTCCTGCGACGTCTGCGGAGGCAAGCAGGAAAGGAGGTGAATAGATCTTGAGTACCGCAACCGAACGCGAGCACCGCTTGGTCATGCTGCCGGCGCTCTTTGACCAAGGGAACGGGAACGGCATCGGCACGGAGCACGATCTTGCGCGGCGGGTGGATGAACTCGAGCGTCAGATCAGCGAGGTATCGACGCCGGTTCAGATGCCTGGCGGCAACGGGCGCGGTCATAACCAGACCTCGAGCGCACCTTCGCGCTTGGGCAGGGTCCGGGAGACCGTGGCAAGGGAAATCACGAGAATATCTGATTAAGCCCATAGTGCCAAGGGGGGCGGGTCAAACCCGCTCCCCTTTAGCCCACGATGTTGTCACATTGGGAACTATCAACAAAGGTTTGCCAGCGCGGAAACCATACAACCAGTTGCGATCATAAGCTCTGCTGACCTTACGGTAGGAACGATAACAAATGTCCAGCGCGCGCCAGAGACCGCACGCCAGGGATTTGCTCAAAGGAGGATGAGCTGTGGCGGATAGGAAGGAAGGAAGGGATGAGGCTACGTGCCCACTCTGTCGAGGAAAGGGCTCGGTTGAGGTCATTAATACACCACGACTTCCGAAAGAGCTGGAATGCGAGCTCTGCCGGGGTCGGGGCACGGTGAGCTTGAAGCGCGTCCGGTACGCGTTGGAACGGCTCTCGACCCGGTTTGCATTGCCCGAGTCTTCGCCACGCTACTGTCGCGATCAGGATCGACGCAGCCCGGGCTCTGGGACAGGGTGTGCGAGCGGCGGGCGGTGAAAGGAGGAACGGAACGATGAGGTTTCTGGTGGTTCTGGCTGCAGCGCTCTTGCAGCTGCTCAGGCGCGCTGTGCGGGTATACATCCGCAATGCCTCGTTTTCAGTGCCCTGCACTGCCGGAGCGATTGGCGGCTGGATGCTAGGGCGCGTTGCGGTGGCTTCCGGGATACCGTACCGGTGGCTTCCACTCGCCTGGGCCATGATTTTTGGCGCGGGCGTGGGGCGGTTAGGTAGGCAGTGGTTCTCGGATGTCTTCGGGAAAAAAGAATAACAGCCAACAAACTGCAGCTGTGCTCGTAGTAGTTTGTTAGGTAGCGCGGTTCTTGTGTTGCACGAAGGAGAACGAAAATGGCGATACGTCCAAATCAAGGCAGCAACAGCGGCTTCAACCCAGTGACGAGAAGTGTGAAGTTCTTCCGCATAAAGGGAGGGAGGCTGTCGGAGTCACAGGACCAGCGCCTCTCCGAGAGTGTGAAGCTACGCGGCCTGGAGGGGGGAGTGGTTACCCAGGTGGACGGGCTCGAGGTCGGCATGTACCTCGACTGCGGCTGCCTTGCCACGTCTCCGAAGGCCATAGCCGGGCAGTGCCAATACCCCGGTTGTTTTGCCCTGATTTGCCAGGCCCATTCTGGCGTGTGTGAGGGGAGATGCCAGGGAGGATTGGTGTGCCGCACACACCTTAGAGATGTTGAGGTAGAGGGAACCAAGCGGGTCTTCTGTAATCGTTGCGCGTGGCGGTATGCCTTTTGGGAGATGTTGGTCGGTCTGTAAGGGCTCTGGGCAGGGCGGTCCTACCTCAAGCCGACATCGAGAGCTGGAAAATGGAAAGCTTTGGAACCGGACGTGTACAGGAGTTGCTCGATATCGCTGAGCAGGCCGGGCTCAGGGAAGACCCCGCGACGCTCGAGCTCATCCGGGAAGTAGGGCTGTGCGGTGATGCAGAGGCGGTTGGTATCATCCAGGAGTTCCTGCGACGAGAGGCAATGCCCCATATTGTTGAAGGCAACCCATTCTGGGCTCCGCCCACAACGGAGCAACTGATGGGTCTCGGCGGCTTTCCATTCGGATTCTGCGCGTTTACCGGATGTCAGCATCGCATTCCAGAATCAGAGCCCGTTGGGAATCTACTGGTGACGGGCGCCCCTGGTTGCGGCAAAACCACAGCGCTTTCCCACCTTGCCCTGGCCGCAGCGCGGGCCGGGAAGACACCCCATATAGATCTACCCCGAAGCGACTGCCGTGCTCTGGCGAAGTATCATGGGTTCCGTCTGGCCAACGTGCGGACGTATCGAATCAACATCCTCGCCAGTATCAGGAATGTTCCCAGGGCGGTGTACATCCAGACGCTGGCAGAGACCGCGGCGCATCACTTCTCGCTGCAAACGCGGGGCAAGCAAGCGATGGCGCGATGGTTGAAGGAGTTGTATGAACAATTTAACAAGCTCGGACATGAACCGTGCGTGGCTGATTTCATCCGCTACCTGAGGCAAAAGACCTTCCCGCCAGGCAGCTACGAGAAGGACTGTTGCACGAGGCTTGTCGACCGGTTTCAGAGCTGCATAGACTACACCGGCGACATGCTATTGTGCGAGCGTGGGCAGGCCTTTGAAGAGATATCAGATCCGGTCTTTTTCGAGATGAGCGGCGTTGACCCCCAGGTCCGCGACTTCCTGAGCGAGGTCCGAATCAGGCGTGAATTCCTGTTCAGGCAATTCAATCCCGAAGCGAGACGCCGGGACCTCTTCGAGCTACTTGACGAATGCCTGAACCTGGGGCGGGAGCGGAAGTTCAGTTCGTCTTCGCGGGAGATGAGCACGCCGAGCATGGACGTCACGGCCACTCAAACAAGGTATCACAACATGAAGATTGTCTACGCCACACAGGTAGTCACAAATCTATCTGCGGCGATCAAGGCGACCGCGGTGTTTAAAATGGCGGGAACCACACTCGCTGACCAGGTATACGAAACCGCGAAACTCTGGGGCCTTGACCGGGAGCAGGCCGAGTGGCTTTCGAAGCTGCCGCGAGGCACGTTCATCGCAAGACATTCGATTGACCGGTTGCCGCGGCCCTACTTGCTTCGCTTCGACGCGTTCCCTGGTCTTGATGAGCCCATAGGGGAGGAGGAGGCACAGGAGATAGCCGAGCGATCCATGGCCGACCTGCCGTGGAAGCCGCGCTGGATGGGGTATGAGGAGGGATGCTCCATCACCCAGAAGAACCGTGCGGAGCTCGGAGACGCGGACGTCACGGAGAAGGTTTTCAGGCGCATTGCCGAGCGTACCGATGAGATTTGTTCCGAGCGCTGCGCGGCTATAGGTATCGACCCGGCTACGGAGAGCGCTGCGCGCAGGGAACTGGGGCCCGAAGGCCTCGGCCTCATCGAACTGGACGGGAAAATAGGCAACTTGCTATTCTTCCGGCTCACCGCAAAAGGCAGGTCGGTCGCAAAAGAGCGAGGGTACAGGATCTGGAGGTCGCACGCTTCGCCGACACATTCTTATATGGTGAAGCAGGCCTTGCAAGGGCTCGGGCGCGTGGGTAGGGTTGCTATTCTGACGAGACAACATGCGGTCAACGGCAGGCGGCCTGATGGGCTGTTCAAACTCGGAGATACGGTTGGCTATCCAGGTCTGCAGTTCGCCGGGCAACTACGAGCGAGAAGCCAAAGCGCTCCTCGCGCTTGCCGATGCGCCGGGCGTGGACTTGGCTGTACTGGTGGCCACGCACGGCCAGCACGCGCGAGGGGTCAGGACGGCTTTACGGAAGATAGCGGGTGACGTTGTCTGGGAACGCATCGTGATTCTTGAGGCCGCCCGAGCCCTTGATCTTGGGTTCGACTGGCGAAGCGTGATCGGAGGGGAAAATGGATGATCTACTATACGACCCCACGGACGATTTCTTAGATGATACCGCGCGCTTGCTCGGTGAGTTGGAGAGCGAGATCGAGGGCTATCTACAGCCGGGCCCGGATATACAGCCAGATTTTGAGTTCGTGAATCCCTATGCCGCGCCCGGGCTACGGTCACATTTGCCTACCTCTCCGTACGACTACCTGATGGACGATATCGGGCTGAAGCTGGACGCTGTCGAGGCGGAGCAGCAGGCGGGAGGAGGGAGCGCGGATCCTCAACCACGCGGGGTCGGGGACGTCGAGTTTCATGAGCCCGAGACGCGGATATATTGGTCGTTCGAGAGTCATCGGCCGCTCCTGCCGGAGACCGACCTGCAGGAGCATCGTGAGCTCCCGTCAGTGCCCTGGTACAGGCCTCGTCGGCTGGGCAGGAGCACGGGAGTCAGGGCGTCCCCCACCGCAGGTGCGAGCAAAGGCAGAAGCGAGGGCAAGAGCAGCAGCAAGAGCAAAGGCGAGGGTGAGGGGGAAATATATTACTGGTGCGTTAAGAGAGGTGACCTCGTCTCGAGATTAACAGAGGAGTGTGAGGACTGCCAAGAAGAGTGTGATTACGCGGGCGGAGGATTTGAAGGAGGGGATGGAGCGGAGTATTGAGTGGAGGATTGAGTGGAAGGGCGCTGGGGCGAACCTTAAGAATTACAAGGGGACAGAGACTGGTAGAGGATATATTCCAATTCGGAAGGTATGTACCCAAAGAAAAGTAAGAGGAATATGGAAGAATATCGACGCATTTAGATGGTCAGAGGGAGAAGGAGATGATCAGATGCCGAGCAGACAGAGTGATGGGGACATGGACGGGGACATGGACAATTCCGGATGTCCGCTCGAGGAGGTTGGTGGTTGCCGGAATTATGCGACTTGCGCTGTGAAAACAGTTAGCTATGCGACAACGCATTGGATTTAAGTTTGATTATTAGTAGGAAACCCGAAACCAAAATGAACTGTAACAGACTGCATGAGAGGGGGTGATGTTATGTTCCGCAGCAATGGGAATCTTACTCGGAAAGAGGCAGCGGCATATTTGCGAATTTCGGTGAGGACCCTCGACCATCTGGCGCACGAAGGAGACATTCCGTATTCGAAACTGGGAAACGGTCCGCGTGCGCGTGTCCTGTACCAACGCAGGGACCTAGATGCGTACCTTGAGCGGACCAAAGTTGATCCGAAACGCGTGGCAAGAAAAATACTCGAAGGAACTTGAGATTGGTTCTGAGGATTCGGTGCTGCCGCGTAACCTTGCTCTGTCAACACATTGAGAGGAAGCATGCAATAGACTCCAGAGAGTGAAGTCAGCTAGCCATGTTTGACGATGAGTCTCTAAACCTCGTAAGAGAGTTAATGGTCCGGGTGCTCCGGGTCGGGGAGTTATGTCTGTCGCCCGATAGCGCAAAATACAGGGCCTTTCGAAAGGAGATTCTGGATTTATTCAATGAAACGGAGAGGAGAATCAGGCGAGGAGAGAATCAAGGGAAAGGGCAGGCACGGATTAAGTGAATCTACTGCAAGGATGGTGGTCGAGCCTGTTTGGCAAAGCGAACTCTGAAAAACGTGAAGGTCAGGATGGTGGTTTCCTCAAAAGGAAATCGTGCCTGTAAGAACAACTACGCGCCCGATGGCCTAGTGGAGGAATGCGCGAAGATCTGGGCCCGGTATCTCCGGGAAAAGAGAATCAGTTGTAAGACTCGAAGGCAGAAGGATATAATATGATTGACTGTTTCCTGCGCTTCATGGTGATGGGGATTGCCAGGACAGCTGACCTCATTATGCGCTCCTGGGGCGACTGGCCAACCAGCGGCAATCTTCCAGCGCATATGCGCTGAGTGTAGTGATCGGGGAGCCAGATCTTTCCGAGGCAGCTGATGCCGTATTACGTCTATGTCTTGCTGAACCCAGAAGGAAAGACCTACGTTGGACACACAAACGACCTCGAACGCCGAGTAGCGCAGCATAACGACCCGGACTGCCGGTTTACGCTGCACACGAAACGCCACAAGGGGCCGTGGAAACTCATCCATAAAGAAGAATATGCAACCCGTTCAACAGCCGTGCGGCGCGAACGCCAACTGAAGACAGGTACGGGACGGCAGTGGATCGACACGGATGCATTCCGGCAATCTCCCCCGATTCTCCATTGTGCATCATCTCCATGTTCTCCATTACCTGTCCCATGCCAAGGACGCTTGCCTGGTCAGTGGAAGGGTCACCATGCGGCAGTCCATGGCATTGCGTCCTTTCGCATCAACCATATTTCGCTCGCGCCGGTCACGGGCATGAAGGCGGACTTGCTCGTGAGCGCGATCTCCACCCGACCGTCCTGGGTAAGCTCGCGAGGGATTGCGAATTCGTGAAAACCTACGTCTCCCAAGGGTACCGGAAATCCCTCGCTTATGACCTGTCCGTCAGCTTCCATCCCTTGCTTAAGTTCGATGCCTTCAAGAGCGGTCTGCTGCTCGTCCAAATGCACCCCAACCGATATCCGGACCACGTAGTCAACGTCCGGGTCCAAGTCACCGTAGGTGAAGGTTACCCCGGGCCCGGGTCGCCCCATAGTGAAAGCGAAATTGTAGTGGGACTGCTTGGCAGGACCCGGAAATGGCATGAATCCCCAAAGTGACTCCCCACGGGTGAGGTGCTCGGACTCCGCCGGCCATCCTAGATTGTCGTAGAACCCGCCGGGACCCGGATCGTCGTAGTGCATCACCATGCTGGCGGCGTTTCGGATCCGGGCGTCATCCTCAGTGGCCACTGCGTCTTTGAGTGTCTTTGTCCACCAGCCGACCTCAGTTAGGTCGAGTCTTTGAACGATGAAGCAGGCCGGTACCCGGTACCCAATGATTTCATTGGACTCTTCGCCCAGCCTCTTCGCCTCTTCCATGATCGCCTTCATCGCGGGCGTCTCCAAGGGCTCCTCAAGCAGCTTCACAGCCCTCGCCACGTCCGCGAGCGGGTCGCCCGAATCGCCCACTCCGGTCAGTATCCGTCCAGCCTCCTCTTTCAGCGTCTGGCCACGCTGGAGTTCCAGTTGGATGTAGCGGTCCATGAGCGCTTTCTGCGAGATAATGCGCCAGCGATAGTCTGTCCTGAGCAGGTTCTCCGGGATCTTGGCGCCGGCCGAACGAAGCAGTTCGACCGCCCGTGCGATACCCGGGTTGTCAATGACAGGTTTCTCCAGGGTCTGCTCCATGAGGAATATGGCCGCAGCCGCCTCGTCCTGCGCATCAGGCCCGAACCAGTACCGGCAGTACTCATTCGTCAGGGATTCGCCGTCCTGGTGCGGGTCCCAGAGCAGGCGGTACCAGAACCATTTGTTGAAATCGTCGTGCATGCCTTCGCTGTAATGCATGTCGCCCAGGGCGTAGTGCAGGATCTCGCACCCGACCTTGTGGAAATGCCGGGGCCGCGCGTTCCAGGAGCGCCGGTCGTAAACGGCTGCGAGCGCGACGTCTGGATGGGCTACGCCGAACTGCGATTGCATCCAATGGGTGATGTCGGTGTACAACGCGATATTCGTCGTTCTAGGGAGTTCATGGTGCATGTATTTGAGGTAGTTCCCGAGAGGTCCGAAACCCTCGTACACAAACCACCGCGGGTTGACCGGGCCGCGGATATAGGTCTGCATTTCGTCGGCCCCCGGGCCGTAACGAATGGCATAGAGCCACGAGGAGTCCTGGCTGTTCAGATAATCGAATATTGCCTGGTTGCCCTCGTTGGTCAAGTCCTGGTTGGTAGCCAGAATCTTCGTGTCAGGATGGTATTTGTGGAGAATGTCGGCTATTTCGTGCAGGAGCTTGATGTAGGTGCTGCCCCACGGCATGCACTTGTCGCATCGGCACCCGCCCTCGTCGCCCGAATTCGTCGTGAAGTAATCGCAGCCCGGCGCATCCCGGAACATTTTGTCGAACGATTCGAGCAATGCCGCCCTGGCCTCCGGGTTCGACGGACAGACGTACCTGTCGGACCGGCCCCCATCCGCAGCCCACTCCCTCGGGAAACCCTCCGGCATCTGGTTGGCGGTACGGCCGGAGTAGGTGAGCATCCCGTACGATCGGACAAACTCGGGAGCGCCCTCGAATATGTTTGTCCCGAGCAGCATCAGATCCTCCATCATCTCCAGGTGCTCTTCGTGCGTCCCGGGGCGCAGATTCCCGTACTGGCGCGCCCGGCTACCAGGCCCCCTGGGATTGCCTCCTCTGATCGGGAACGCGGGCTTTTCCTTGGCATCGACGGGTGGGACTATTACGAGGCCCGGCAGGTAGGTCATGGCTCGAAGGAGCCAGCCGACGCCGTACATCGTTCCCCGTTCATCGGCACCCGCCACGACGACATAGTTCCTTCCGTCGACCGTGCCGGACTTCACTGCGAAGCCCTCCGGATGCGTGCTGTCGGAATTCGGCAGTCCAGGAAGTGTCATGCCTAGCACACGCATAAGGTCCGCCGAGAGGCTGTTGCCTGTGGGCGAACCGATGACGAGAACCACGTCCGCGTTCGCCATAATTGCTTCGGCGTTTGCGGCCTGTTCCGGCGCTCTCTCGACGGTGACGGAACTCCGTTTCAGTATGCGGCTCTCCAGGATCGCCGCGGCTTTCAACTCGGGACTCCCGCTCTGGCTGCCGGTGATTATGGCCAGCCTCGTCGCGCGGATCGCCTGTTGCGTCGGCCCTGCCTTGCCGGGACGTCCCGTAGCACCAAAAGACTGGCCCGCGACAAGCACAGCCGCTAATGCAAACACCAGAGAGCGTAGGCTTGCACTTGATTGTTTAAGCATCTTGTTCTCCTCCGTCAAATCTTGTCAGTGCCACCGGATACGGTTACGGACAACCGTCTGGACACGGACCTGGAGACGTTGTCCCGAATTCCCCCGGAAGTCGCAGGCGGCCCGCCCTCGCATAAGATTACGCCGCCTCTTCTCGATTGTCAACTTATCGGTGATCGAGCCGGTCTTAACCATCCAGCGATCGTCAGCCCTGCCACCGACATTGCGCGCTTCAAAGTCGCATTTCCTCAGGCACTCCGGAGTACTGAACTGTTCCTCTGCCGAGCCGAGTGTTGACAGCGGCAACCGTTGCGCGTACCATAACGAGGAAGGGGTTTGCGGTTTTCGCTAAGGGGTCTACGTCGGAGAAAGGAACTATAGCTATGCGTTGCATTTGCTCTTGTCTTCTGACTGTTTTCGCTCTTATCGGGTTCGCCGTCGGCGCGTCCGCCGATTTGCCTATTCCTGACAATCCACTATGGAAGCCGATTGTCGACGAGGTCTACCTGCAGGAGGTGGGAAGCCGGATCGAGACCGAGGAACCGTTGCTGAGCGTCGCAGTGGTGGACAACACAGCATACGTCGCCACTCGCCGCGGTGTGTTTCGCGTCGACGACGGCAAGCTGACGCCTGTCGACGGTTCGCCTGCCGACGTACAACGGCTGAACGCCTTAAACGGCGATCTGTGGGCGGCGACCGATAAAGGGTTATGGCGGTACGCGGACGGTTCCTGGAACCGCGTCGGTGCGGGCCCGTACGTCGACGTGAGACTGCACTTGGATCAAGTCGTGGCCGCTTCCCAAGAGCACGTCTATTCGCTGTCCGACGGTAAGCTTGTGCCGAAAACCGCGGCTCCCTCAAGCGTTCCCATACTCGGCATCGACTCATACAGCGAAACGGTATACGTGCGCCACCCCCACAATGTCGGGTTCCTGCGGAACGGCCAGATCGAGTACGAGGAGGTCCAGGAATGGGGAACGCTTCCTTCAGACTCGACTACGCGCGATATACTGACCGTGGGCAGCCAGCTGTTGGTGCCTACGGATATGGGCCTGGCAGAGTTGCGCGGCACTACATGGCGCACATTCACCGGCGCCGACGGTTTGTGCTACGAGGACACGACGTGCGTGGCGGAAGGATTCGACCGCGACTACTGGGTGGGCACGACGCGAGGCGCTATCCGTGCCGTGAACGGCGAGTACCACTACTTCGGGTATGAACGCTGGATCCCTCACGACAAGGTCAACGCCATAGCGTGCGGCGACAACGTCGCCTACATCGCCACCGACGGCGGACTGGGAATAATTTCTTACGAGCCCTATACGCTGCAGAAGAAGGCGGCGTGGTACAAGCGCTGGATCGAAGAGTGGGGCATGAAACGCCTCGGTTTCATCCAGACACTGCAGCGCAATGAAGATGGCACGTACACGCGTTTTCTCAGCGACAACGACGGCGGCTGGGTATGCCACTATCTGGACGCGCTGAGTTTCGAGTACGCAGTCACCGGCGACCCGGAGGTGCGTGAAGAGGCCGTCGACGTATTCAAAAGCGTGAAATGGACGGAGGAAATCACACCGATTGACGGGTTCCCGGCGCGCGCCATCTACGCCGTCGGCGAGGACGCTATCAAGGCGGCCACCGGTTCGGCGGGCCGTCCGTCGGAATGGAATCCCACGGATGACGGGGTGTGGGAATGGAAGGGGGACACCTCGAGCGACGAGGTCATGTCGCACATCTTCACGGTATCGCTGTTTCACGATCTCGCGGCCCGAGGAACTGACAAGGAAGCCGCCAGAGAGCACCTTCAGCGAATCATCGACCACATTATCGACAAGGGTTGGTGTCTGCGCGACCTCGACGGCAAGCCTACAGTATGGGCACGGTGGGAGCCGGAGTTCATCCACAGTCCCATACACACCGACGAACTCGGCCTGAACTCCATCCAGGCACTGTCCATGGTGGCCCTCGCTAACGTCATCTTTGGCGGCCCCAAATATCAGGACGCCAAGAAGCAGCTTCTTGAGTGGGACTATGACAAGAACGCGTTGTACCAGAAGATCGTGTTCCCAGGATACACCAATTTCGACGACAGGCTCGCGTTTCTCGCGTACTACCCGTTGCTCCGGTACGAGACCGATCCGGAGCTGCGCGCCACGATCATGCGCAGCATGCAGCGCAGTTGGGAGATCAAACGAGTCGAAAACCAGCCTTGGTTCAGCTACATCTATGGGGCATTGACCGGGAACGAGTGCGAAAACGAGCGCGCAATGCAACATCTGCGCGACTATCCGCTAGATTGCACCGACTACCGGTTCACCAACTCCCACCGGCATGACTTGCACGTGCCGGCAGGTTACAGGGTCTACGTTGCCGACAACCATAGGCCGATGGGGCCGCGCGAGCAGGGCGTCCGGCGATGGGACCGCAATCCGCTGGAGTTGGACGGCGGCGGCGGACACAGCATACTCGACCCATCCAGTTACCTGGACGCGTACTGGATGGGCCGGTACTACGGGTTTATCAAGGCACCGACCACGACCGACCCGAACCTGTTGGGCGTCGATAAGCGCAACGTGCAACTTGGCCCCGCACCGTACGACGGACCGCCGCGACCGCACATTTTCTAGGAACAGGGTGTGCGCCAAATGCCGAAGATACTGGACACCCACACCCGGGTGCCGACGGTGACCAATGACGGGAATCCTTCACCGATCATCCGGAGGTCAGGTGAGCGCCCGCAGAAACTCGACGCTCTCGCGGATGTTCTCGTCCGCGCCGTAGCACTCGAGCGAGATGACGCCGTCCCACTTGGTTTTCTTCAGGAAGGCAAGACATTTCTTGATGTTGTCGGCGTTCACGCCGCCGCCGATGGGAACTTCGCTGGAAGCAATGCCGGTTTCCTCGCCGCGTGCCGCCGCTGCCAGGCCGGCGCTGACATCCTTGATGTGGCAGTGTGAGACGTACTCGCGGAGCGCCTTCAGGTACTCCAGCGGGTCATGGCCGGCGATGAAGGTGTTGCCCGTGTCGAAATTGCACCGCAGCCATTCGGACTCGAAGTGTTTGAAAAGCTTGAGCATAAACTCGATGTCATTCGTGTAAGGGCCGTGCGGTTCGACGTTAATGATAACATTGTAGTCCTCGGCCCAAGACAGCACCTGGCGATAGTTGTCGCACGTGATGCGGAAAACCTCGTCGCGGGTAAACCCCTCGATTTCAAATGCGCCGTCCACCGTGTCCACCATAGGACAGTCCAGCTCGGCCGCGAAGCGGATGGATTGCTGGACGTATTGCACGCCATAGGCCGAGCCGTCCGGTCCCATGAAGGGGTACGACCCGTCGATCTGCGAGATCGTCAAACCCATCTCGTCGCAATACCGCTTGAGCGCGCGCGGATTCGATTGGAGTGAAATGCCCGGCTCGTAGCCCATAGCCTGTATAAAATACTGGCCGTGGATTGCCGCAAACTCGATGTGTTTCAGTCCGTATTTGACGGCGGTTTCCGCCGCCTGCTTAAAGCTGCCGCTCAGAGGGCGCCAGTTGTCCGTGTGCATGCCTAGCTCAATCATCGTCGCTTCCTCCCGCCGTTGAGTTGGTCAGCCCCTGGGATGTTCCAACAATTGTTGCAAGCGTCCCCCGACACAGCCTTGCCCAAACCGGTTCGATTTTAGCAAACGTTGTTCCTGCAATTCAAGGATCCGTATCGCGCTATCGAAAATCTTGCCGTAAAGGGGGAAGTCTGCGGCGCCTGCTAAGTGCAGCACAACGCAAATACCGACACACATTCTCTTGAGGTCAAGTGGCACGGGCTTCCTGCCCGTGATTCATGGGCTCTCCAGTCAATCGCCAACGATAGCTGAGCATCTGAACGGGAACACGGACGGTGGCCGCTGTGACCCGCGTTCCCGCGTCGAGCCAAGGGGCTGCTGCCCCTCTTCTGGACTCGAGGGCGGGTGACGAAGGTGACAAACTGTAGGTATTGCGCGTCGCCATACGTTATTGGCCGGCTCTCCACAGCGAGCGGGCGAGACACCAGTCCTAGCAACCCAAGAACGCTCTATCGCAAAACCCTATTTCACGGGTCAAGTGGCGGCAAAGGTGGTATACTAAGAACCTGAAGGAGTGTGTATCTATGATGCAGCTGAGACTTCGACAGACCACGAAACGGAAAAGGCTCTGGGGCTGTCTATGGGTAGCGGCTATCGGGATCGCAATCGTGGCGATAGTGGTTCTCCGGGGTCTGAGCAGGCTATTTGCACCGGATACGTACGGGCTCGAGCCGGCGGTGTTCCGGGATCCGAAGAAGGCCGAGGCGCCCGTGACTGACTTTGTTCACCGTTTCACAGACCCGCCGTCAAAGCCCAACATTGTAGTCATCCTTGCAGACGACCTCGGTTATGGCGACCTCTCCGTTCAGGGCAGCCAGGCGATCCAGACACCTAATACCGACCGGCTGGCGGCGGAGGGCGTGCGCTTCACCTCGTTCTACTCGAGCGCGCCGGTCTGCTCGCCCTCGAGGGCCGGCCTTTTGACGGGCCGCTACCCCCTGCGCAGCGGTATCATCACCGCTTTACAGGCTGCCAACGACACCATGATGCGGAAGGTGACAAAGCGGGCCGGTATTGCTATGTCGCAGCTCGGCACCTCGGACATGCCGGGCGGCGCAAACGCCGTGATGGGGTTGCCGCCTTCGGAGATAACCATTGCCGAGGCGCTCAAGGTGGCGGGGTACCGGACCGCGGCCATAGGCAAGTGGCATCTTGGCGACTTCACCGAGCTGCCCGAGTATCACCCGTTTAACCACGGCTTTGACCACTTTGTCGGATTCAACATGTCAAACGATGATTGGCCGGTCGCCTTCTGGCGAGGGGAAGAGGAGATCGTCGAGGATATCGGGATCGAGCAGGAGGAATATACCGCGCTGTTCACCGACGAAGCCGTGCGCTTCATCGAGGAGGCCAACGACAAGCCGTTCTTCCTGTACTTGGCGCACAAAGACCCGCATCAACCATTCTTTCCGTCCGAGCGGTTTGCGGGCAAGTCCGAAGGCGGTCCGTACGGAGATGCGGTTTCGGAATTTGACTGGAGTGTCGGTGAAGTGGTTGCCGCGATCAAGCGGCTGGGGATCGAGAATGACACGCTCGTGGTCGTGACGAGCGACAACGGTCCCTGGTTTGAGGGAAGCCCCGGCGGTCTGCGAGGAAGAAAGGGCCAGAGCTACGAGGGCGGGTTCCGCGTCCCCTGCGTCGCGTGGTGGCCTGGTTACATACCTGCAGGCCGTGTCGTGGAAGAACCCGCGATGAATATCGACCTGCTTCCCACGTTCATGAGGCTGGCCGGTCTTGGTCTGCCGACCGACCGGGTTATCGACGGCACCGACATCTGGTCCGTCCTATCGGGCCAGGAAGGCAAGCCTCTTCAACGCCCCCTGTTCTTCTTTCACGATTACGATGTGGAAGCCGTTCGTGCCGGACCGTGGAAGTACTTCCGCGCCAACAGCCACTACGTCTGGCCGGTTCCGCTGGACAAGCAGGATAACATCGCGGGCGGACTGCTGGCCGGGTACAATTACACACCGCCGGGTTCGTCTGAATCCATTCCCACGCTGGGAACCTGGCCGTTGCTCTATCACATGAGTCGGGATCCCGGCGAATCCTATAACGTGGCGGAGACCTATCCGGGCGTTGCTCGTAAGCTTGAGGAACAGATGAACGCCTGGCGCGACGATTTCTACGCGAACCCCAGAGGATGGCGCCCAGATTAGATCGAACCGCTTTGACTATGTGTTACGAATGATTATAGAATTGGACTGTAAAGAGACGGATCCAATCTCCATAAGCTAAGGAGGCGGCTACCGGCCGGCCCTGGGAGCTCGGCATCCGCTGCGGCGAATTATTGGTCTAAGAAAAAGGGTACAGACACGTCTCCGGCCTCGCTGCGCTTGTGTCAGTCCCCATTTTCTTAGGGGAGCAAAAGGAGGAATTGCGACATGCGGTGGTCTATCAATGTGGGTAAGGTGTTTGGAATAAGATTCCGCATTCACGTGACGTTTTTGTTGCTTTTGTTCTTTGTGTTCGCCTCCGGGCTATCCCAAAAGGGACCGGAGGATGCCGTACGAGCGGTGCTCTTCATCTGCGCGGTATTCCTGTGTGTGGTAATCCATGAGTTAGGCCACAGCCTCATATCGCGATCTTTCGGTAAAGGAGTCGAAAGCATTACGTTGATGCCCATTGGGGGTCTCGCCACCGTTGAAGAGATGCCCGAGAAACCCGGCCAGGAGATCGCCATGTCCATTATAGGCCCTTTCATCAACCTGGCGATAGCGGGAGTCCTATACCTGTTTATCGGTCGAGAAACAGGCATCAAGGTTGCCAGATTGTATCCCACCTCGGCGAGCGAGTTCTTCGGCGGTCTTATGAGCGTGAATATTATGCTGGCGGCATTCAATCTGATACCTGCCTTTCCGATGGACGGCGGCCGCGTGCTTCGAGGCCTGCTGGCCATGAAGATGGATTATGTTGAAGCCACATCGGTGGCGGTAGCGGTTGGACAGGGCCTTTCAATGCTCATGATGTTTTTCGGCATCTTCTTCAACTTGTGGCTGGCTCTCATAGGGTTCTTCCTTTATGTCGGCGCCGGTAACGAGAAGCAAGCCGTTGTGCTCAAGTCCGCACTGCATCAGATAACTGCCAGACAGGTCATGGCGACCGACTTCCGGAGCATGCAACCGCATGACCGTATTGCTCAGTCGCTCGAGCACGTCTACCATGGTTGCCAGGACGATTTCCCGGTGGTGGGAAGCGGGGGCGTCGAGGGGATTCTGACCCGGAACAACATACTTGCCGCCATACATGAAAGAGGTCTCGATGTCCCAGTCAGCGAAGTAATGGACCGGGATTTTGCCTCTTTTTCTCCCGGCGCGCGCCTCGACGATGTCTATCGCCAGATGATTTCAAGACACAAGACGGCCGGAGCAGTGATCGACGGGGGCAGGTTGCTGGGGATACTCTGTCTTGAGAACATCAGCCGCTATCTAATGATTCAGGCAGCTCTGAAAGGTGTAAGAGAGCCGATTCTGATCTCACCGACCAAAACGGCCACCGGTTGAACCCTCCGCAAGACCGCCAGCATCGTAATCGATTGGCTTAGTAGATATCAACACAATAAGCGATACGCAATTGTGGATGCGGCATGGCCACCTTGCGCAGGGAATCAAGGGCACGCCACGGCGCATCTTCGACGAGACGCCGGTGCCGCTTTCTTTTCCTTGGACATGATCCGAGTGACGCGTGAAAGCGTATCCCCGTTTGTGTTCAGCTGTACTTAGCCTGCCTGCGGCCACAGGGTGCAGACCGGGACCCTAATGAAAGTGGTTGCGTTCTAACGTATCAATAACCTTAGTTGCACCTGCCCGGAAGCTGAGGCCAACCGAATAGTCCTAGTCTCCTCCCCATTCACCTATGCATGTGTCGGGTGCGCCGTCAACCTTGACGAGAACCTTGAGATCCTCCATCTCAATCCTGATATCGCTCAGATCGAAATCGTCTGGCAGGATCCTCATTTGAGCGATGTTCTCTCTGGGAATCATGAGCTGTCTCGGTTCTCGGTCGACTAAGGCGGGCTGTGGGCGCCCTTTCAGAAGAACGATCCCTTTACCCTGGACGGTGACCCAGTTCTCCCCAAACTCCAGGACTTTTCCAACAAAGACCCAGAGTTTTTGTTCTGCGAAATACCGTTTCAACCTTATTCGGATCATCTTCCCAACAATCATGTTGTCACCTCCTCGATCTCTACCCCGTCACAGATTTCCCCTCAATCCTATCATTACTGGTGGCAACCTGAGAAGAGTCATCTCCCGAATTGGATGAGATAAAGGAACTGCCGGGTCTGAGGGCCCTGCGTCAGACTTTAGATGCGCACCCTACTATTCTACTTTCGCAGGGCCGTAAGGCGTTCCGACGGAGCCGGACAAGGCCAGCTTGGCAGATCCGATTCCGCCCTTGACGATCTTCGCCACAGCGTCCGCTGCCGATATAGCGCCCGTCAGCCTTAGGTGCCCGGTCTCTCCGGCTCCTATCGTTTCGCCCGTCGAAGCTGTCAGGCCGCCGATTTGCTCGCCACCCATGTTCAATACGTATCCGAGATCCTTGACGCTCAATGCAAAGACGTTCGGATTCTTCATCGCGGCATCGGCTACAATCTTGGCGCCCCGAAGAGACACGTCAGAAACCTGGACCTTCAAATCGGATAAGGTGGGCGGTCGAAGAACGGGGAAGGTGCCACTGTGTTTAAGCGGAAGCGCAAACGATTGGCCCAACGCGGACGCGAGGATCTCACCGTGAAGCGTGTAGGGCACCTCGGAAGCGCCGGCAAGGCTCTTGAAGGTGCTCCACAGGTTGGCGTACGGCAAGCGCACCGGGACCGTCACAGTGCCGGTGCTCAAAGCGGGTAGATCAATCCGCGACGATCCTGTGGACTCCAGAAACTCCGCCCCCTCGATGTCCAGCCCGTACCGAAACTCGGGGGACCGGATCGCCATTGGGTAGGGATTATTCACATCGACGTCGAAGGCCAGATCGACTCCGCGAAAGTCAATTCCAGCGATTCGCGGCCGGACCGCCTGCACCTCCGGCCTCTTTAGTGCGTCCAGACTGGCGCACCCCGCCATAAGCACGGCCAGAAGTATCGCAGTAGCTATATTGCGAACTCTCTTCATGCCGGTAGCCTCTCTGCGGAGGCTGGAAAACAGCCTCCGCATACTCGTGCACCATCCATCAAGCTGTCAATAGAACTCCGGCACGCCGGCCGTTGTGGCGAACCCGTCACTCTTGATCGAAATGGGTCGTGAGTTCTACTCGACGGTTGAGCCGCATATTCTCCGGCGTGTCGTTGGGCCGGATCGGCTGAGTTTCACCAAAACCTTTAGCTCGCAGCCTGATCAGGACAACACCCTTACGGACAAGGTAGTTCATGACGGCGCTGGCTCGATTCTCAGACAGTTTCAGGTTGTAGTCATCTGCTCCCGCCGAATCCGTATGCCCATCAATTCGAACCCTGATGTGCGGATTCTTCTTGAGGATATCGACCACCTCATCGAGCTGCCGATGATATTGAGGCTTAATATCGTACTTGTTGGTGTCGAAATTAAGCCCCGGGATTATCCAGCAACCGCGTTCGTTGACCGGTACACCTCTCGGCGTGTCCGGACAATGGTCCTTATCGTCCGGTACACCGTCACCGTCGGTGTCCACGACCTTCGGAGGAGCGGGCTTTGGCGGCGGTGGGGGCGGTGGAGGCGGTGGAGGAGGCGGCGGTGGAGGTGGGCCCAGCATCACTTTCCGAACAAATCCCTCCATTTGCGACGCGGCTGAGAGGTCGCCGGAAGTCCGGAAGGTGCCGCCGGACTCGCAATCGCTCATTGCCACAAGCTTGCGCATAAACTCGGTTCCGGCAGGCTCTGACCCAAGTTGCACCGCATGTATACACACCTCATCCTTGTAAGAATCAACCAGGTTCTTGCATTCAGCAGCCGCCGCCTTCTCATTGGTGGGACATCCGTCTGAGAAAAGCACAATCGCCGTGCGGCCGCTGGCGGTGCGCAGATTCTGGCCAATTTGCACCAGCGCTCTTTTCAAGGGCGTTTTGCCTCCGCGATAGTCCAGACCGGCTGCCCCTTGTGACATGGCGGTTCGGTTGAAACGCCCCAGAGGAAGCAACTCCGTCGACAACGTTGCTGTGGCCTCTCTGGGCAGCCGACTACACGCGCACTTACCTGTTCCATGGGGCCGGGGATATCCCTGGTGATACCATTTTTCGTCAATTCTGCCGCCGAAGTCGATGATGGCAGAATCATAGCTTCCGTCCGGCATAGCTGCAGCGAATGATCTAATGAGCGATTTCTCCACCGGGAACCTGTCCGCTGAACGCATTGACGCCGAAACGTCCGCCACAAGGAAAATCTGTTCAACGATAATCGGCTCACCGCGGTCCCGCGTCACCGGATTGACACGTAACGGTTGGACAGGCTGCATCGTCGCACAACCCGTAATGGTAGCCGCTGCCAGCAGCAACAGCCAGAGTTTTCCCCACTGTCTAGTACTCATTGTATCACCCTCCTTTTCCCCCAAACCCTGGACACACACATTCTACTATCTTGCTCGTCTCAGCCGACGGTTGCGCCAGCTGCTTGCTGTTTCGACGTTAGAGGTTATATTCGCCCGACCATTTGCCCCGTTTTCTAAATTACCAAAGACTATATCATACTCGCTAACCTACCGTAAATCAGCCAAAATCTGTTTTTCGCGCGAGATTAAATGAGACAATTGTAAGAATTTGTCCTACATTGAACCGCCATCCGGTAAGGATCACGGCTGGGTCAGAGCGAATGTAAGTTTAGTGTTTACTATATCTTATATTAACGGGATAACCCCTGCTGGATTCAAACAGCCGCTTATCCGAGCGATACGTGGCATGTTCGTCTTCTCAACAATGCCCGACCGGCGAGCGCTCGCGCTTCTCACGCTCAGTAACAGCTCGGCGGCGATCGCCCTGACAGTCATGCTCGAGGCCCAAGGAAAGAAGACCCGAGACTCGCGGTTCGACAACGTCCTATCGCCTCCGCAAGCCGGCTCAAAACGGTTCCCGTGTTCAAATAGCCTGAAGCGCCGGCTCACCGAGTAACAACCTGGTCGTTGTGACGAACGAGTTTTCAGTTGACAGAACAGGCAGGCAGGTGTACAATAAAGGGTGCAAAAATCTGCTCACTTCCTGGCCGGAGCACAGGTTAAGCGCGCAAGAATCCCAACTCCGCAGTGGCGAGATAACATTGTTGGAGAAGCGACGCTGCGAACGAGCCGGTAGGACATGCTGGCGTTTACATTCTGTTGCTTTCAGAAAGGAGGGTACCATGAGTAGATTAGCTGTGGTTCTAACCCTGGTGGCGGTGTTGGCTTTGGCCATGGCCGGATGCAAGGAATCGACCCCTGCCCCGACCGAGAGCGCGCCTTCGCAGATGGAGGGGCCGCCTCCCGAGGCCATTCAGATGATCCAAGAGGGTGCCACCAAGGCGCAAGAGGCAGCCACCGAAGTGATGGAAGAGGTGTCCGAAACGGTGGAGGAGGCGGCTGACAAGGTCGAAGAGGTCAAGAGCGAAGTGCAGGAAAAGGCAGACGAGGTGCTCGAGGACGCTGCTGGCGCGTTGAATAAGGAGATGCCGACCATACCGTAAGGGTCTCTTTCTGATTCCGATTGTACTCCACGAATGGTGTGCGAGTCTTGAGGTGTGCCCACCTGTAGACGATATAACCCAAGAGGTACTTGACCGTAGCGGTATGGGTTCGCTAAAATGGCCTAGCGGCCATATCGACTGATTGACGATTTCCACCAGGCGCTCGCTTGAGGCTAAGCGGGATTGGTCGACGCGTGTCTTAGGATGGCTGCGCAGATACAGTAGCTCCGCTCTTAGTGAGAGGGCAACTTTGTTCGCAGACGCGCTATCCTTGGGCATGATTTTAAGCTCAAAGTTGTTCCTGCACCGGAAAGTGCGAGGAGGTAGTCATGGCGAGACTCGCCAATAGGATGTCAAAGAAAGCGGGACTTCCACCCGGAACGCTCGTCCATGTCGGACTTAAAACGGACGAGGTTGTCAGCATCACGGTGATGGACTACAGTGAAGGCGAGTTTCAGGAAAAACGGGTCGAGAAAGTCGAGGAGTGTTTTCCGTTCAAGGACAAGCCGACCGTCACCTGGATAAACGTGGACGGCGTACACCAAGTGGACATAATCGAGAAGATCGGCAAAGAGTACGACATTCACCCGCTCGTGCTTGAGGATATCCTCCATACAGACCAACGGCCGAAACTTGAGGAGTTTGAGAACTTCATTTTCGTGGTCCTGAAGATGCTTAATTGGGACGATGAGAATGAAGCGGTACAGGCGGAACAGATCAGCCTCCTCGTCGGCCCCAATTTCGTCATCTCGTTTCAGGAAAGACCGGGCGATGTCTTTGACTCTATCAGAGACCGACTGCGACAGGCAAAAGGTCGCATCAGGAAAATGGGAGCTGACTATCTGGCATACTCTTTGGTGGATGCCATCGTTGACAACTACTTTGCCGTGTTGGAAAAGCTCGGAGATCGGATAGAGCTTGTTCAAGAAGCGCTGGTAAGCGATCCCACCCGAGAGACCTTACACGCGATACAGCAGCTGAAAAGGGAGTTGCTTTTCCTGCGCAAGTCGGTCTGGCCCTTGAGGGAAGTCGCGAGCGGCTTTGAAAGAAGCGAATCGCCGATTGTGTGTGACGCCACGCGTATCTACCTGCGAGATGTATACGACCATACTATCCAGGTCATTGACGCGCTTGAGACGTGCCGGGATATGGTCTCCGGTATGCTTGACATCTATCTTTCCAGCATCAGCAACAAAATGAATGAAGTAATGAAGACGTTGACAATCATAGCAACGATATTTATTCCGCTGACGTTTGTTGCCGGCCTGTATGGTATGAACTTCGAGTTTATGCCCGAACTCCATTGGCGTCTAGCGTACCCGCTGGTTTTGCTCGTGATGGTTGTCATTGGGATAATTATGCTCTTCTACTTCAGACGGAAAAGGTGGCTCTAAGGGTCATTCAAGTTTCGTTGCCGCCCACGACAGAGAGATTGGACGGTCGAGTTGGCGGCTGATGTGTGGTCTTGTATCAGGGGGCACTTGGTGGCAGACACATGAATATCTGGGAACCTTTCGAGATAGAACCGGGCGAATGCTGGCATTGGCAGATCGGCCCATTGAAGCTCTGGCTCCGGCGTACAGAGAACGAATGGCAGCTAGCTTCAGAACGACAGCCGGAAGAGGAAGATTCGCTTGCCACGCCCGTCTCCGTTGCTGCCCCGGGAGAACTGAAGTGGAACCGGTGGAGCAGCGGCGATGAGGCAAGCGTGGTGCAAAACATTCCGGTTATGCCTGACCGTTCTCTCATTGTGAGGCCGGAAACGCCTCTGAGAATATCGCAGGGGAATCAGGCGTTGTTCTACGTAACGATCCCTGTGTGGGTGCGAGTTGCCGTAGGAGAGCGAGCTAGGGTGCCCCTGTCTGAAGAGTCGAGCGTCATCCTGTCGCACTCTTGGCTCGGGGATCCCGTCTCGGGTGAGTTGTGTTACTCTCGCCAGACATCCGCTCGGCGCACGCTGGATGCGCTCGGCCCGAAACCCCATCGTGCCATATGTCCGGTCCGTGTCAAGAACGACGCGACGGCGCAGCTGGACTTGCAGAGGCTTTGCGTTCGCGTCGGCCACCTCAACATTTACTCTTGTAACGGGCGTCTCTGGACGAATGAGGTCGTTGTAATATACAAAGGCGAGGACAAACCGAGCCGGGTTGAGTACGGGGAACGGTGTCCAGCCGAGGCTGGTGCCGGAGAGTTGATCAGCGAAGCCAGGATACCGTTGACCCAGGGGTTCCTGCAACGAGGGTTTGATACGCTGAAATCTTATACTCAAATCTGAGCGGTTGGAGGAGAATGGAATGGACGAGGTAGCTTCTGAGGCAGGTGCCTGGTCAGGTCTGGTAACCCCGGAAAGACTGGGAACGTTCGTCAGGTGCATCGTACTGATTCTTATAGGTGTACCGACGGTCTATGTTCTTTCGCGCATCGCCGGTAGGACTATGAAGAAGCGTTTCTCAGACCAGGCGACCATGCTGGTGCGTAAGGGCATCATGTACGCCGGCCTATCGTTGGTTCTGCTCATGGTCCTGCAGCAATTGAAGTTCAATTTGACCGCGCTGCTTGGAGCCGCCGGTGTAGTCGGCATTGCAATTGGCTTCGCATCGCAGACGAGCGTTTCGAATATCATCAGCGGCATCTTTCTGATCTGGGAGAAACCCTTTGCCGTAGGCGACGTCGTCAAAGTAGGCGACACTACCGGTATCGTTCTTTCCATCGATCTGTTGAGCGTTAAGCTGCGCACTTTTGACAACAGGTACATTCGCATACCAAATGAAACGCTGATCAAGACAGAGGTGATAAACGTCACGCGTTTCCCGATTCGGAGATTGGATATCAATGTAGGTGTCGCCTACAAAGAAGATATCGGCAGGGTCATAGAGGTGTTGCGTGAGATCGCCAATAAGAACCCCTACTGCCTCGATGAACCGGAACCGTTTATCATGTTCATGAATTTCGGCGATTCGGCGCTGGAAATACGCTTTGGCGTCTGGTTTGCCAAGGAGCAAATCCTGAATCTGCGGAAGACAATCATGCGGGAGATAAAGGAACGATTCGACGCTGAAGGCATCGAGATACCGTTCCCGCACAGAACCTTGTATACCGGCTCCGTCACCGAACCGCTACCCATTCGCATCGTGGGCGACTGAGCATCTGGTCAATGTCCCGGAGTAGGAGCTCAACAGAGCAAGGCTAAGAGCATGAGCCTTGGCCGCGCGGTGGGGGCAGCGAGGCAATCTCTAGTTCTTCGGCTGGCATCAAGCTCTTGTTCGGCGACAAGTTGGTGTGATTCGGCCAGATGGATAGTAACCGGGAAATCTTATGCCTGTCCCCGGGTCGTGGATGGAGAGTCTACAGATCCTTCAGAGAAATATTCGCGGGCGACTTATCAATAACGTCGCCAAAAGCTTCCAAACACTCAGAGAGCTTGTCCAACTCAGTCGATTCCGCTACCGGTATGTCATCGCTTCCGCTCCGTTCGAGAGCGTCAATGATGTACCCAGCGGTGTACTTATCCACGCACTGTGCAGGCTGATATGCGGGCACCTCACCTGCCTCCACCATGCTCTTCGAGAGTATTCCGGACTCCGTCAACTCAAACAGTATCTGGCGCACCAAACGAATTGGAATTTCCAGAGTATGTGAGATCTGAGTGGCGGTCCACGCTTTCTCCCCCCCGCAGAAGTTCTTGACCAACAGATGGACTATCCGGAGCGATAACAGTTTCCTGAACCGGTTACTTGCCCGCAACGAATCCGGCTCGAACTCGTACGTGTCTACGTTCTGGTGCGCGAAAGATATCTCTGCACCAAGAAGAACTATCAACCAGCTCAGCTGGAGCCATACCAGAAATAGTGGCAACGCGGCAAAACTTCCATAGATGGCGTTGTACTTCGTCACCCCAACCTGGAACGTAATGTAAACCCACTGAACGACCTGGTAGATCGTACCTACGACTATCCCTGCCAACACGCCCGATCTGAGGTTCACTTTGGTGTTAGGCATGAAGATATAAATGGATACAAAAAGGACCCAGATGGCGCAGTAAGGTAACAGTCTCAGAGCCGCAAAGATGAGCGGGCTGACCGCTCCCAAAAGAGCAATGCGCTCGGTGATAGCCCTGACCTGGCCGGCTATGAACACCGTGGCGCTGCTGGACACGACAAACAGGATCGGGCAGATAACCATTAGGGAGAGGTAGTCGCTCAGCTTGCGCGCAAAGGTTCTCGGTTTCTTAACGCCCCAGATGTCATTGAACGATTTCTCGATATTTCCCAGTACCTTGATCACTGTCCAGAGAAGAAGCAAGACACCCACACCAGCCACCACTCCTCCTCTCGCCTTCTCGAGAAGGTTCTCGGCGGAGTCAATGACGCCCGCTAGCACTTCTTCTTGAACAGGCAATCTCTCCTGAAGCGCTAAGAGTTGTGTTTGAAGCCTTTCCTGCAGGCCAAAACCCTTGGCTATGCCAAAGGCCAAGCCTAGCACAGGAACGACGGAAAGTAGAGAGTAAAAGGTTAGAGCCGAGGCTCTTAACAAGCATTTATCGTCGCCAAAGCCGCGCAGCGCCAGAAGAACGATCCTGAGCTGCTTGATCAAGAACGATTTCTTTGGCGGCAGGTTGTGCAGGCGAATTCGCCAAATCTCAACCCTGAGAAAATCAAGGATCCTCGGTATCATTAAGACGTTTTAACCTCACCACGACTCACAGCGTCCTAAGCAGCACCTTCCTTCTGTTCGTATATATGAACGTCCCTCTGCGGGAACGGAATCGTAATACCTTCGCTGTCAAACCGTTTCTTGAGTTTCTCAAGCGTATCGAAATAAACGCCCCAATAATCGGCCGTCTTGACCCAAGGTCGAACCGCAAAGTTCACGCTGCTGTCCGCCATTTCCAGGAGTCCGATTGTCGGTTCAGGTTCCTGAAGGATTCGCGCGTCTTCTGAGAGCACAGCCTTGATTACGCCCCTGACCTTGTCGAGATTGTCCTCATAGCTTACGCCAATAACCAGGTCCACTCTGCGGGTTTCCTTCGCGGAGTAATTCACAACGTTGTCACCCGTCACCTTCGCGTTAGGTACGATGATTATCTTATTGTCGGGCGATTTTAGCCTTGTAGTAAATATGCGAATCTCCTCGACAGTTCCCTTAGCTCCGGCGGCCTCGATGAAATCGCCCACTTTGAACGGCCGGAATATAATCAGCATAAGGCCGGCGGCGAAGTTCCCCAGAGACCCTTGCAGGGCAAAACCGATGGCCAAACCGGCCGCACCAACGACTGCCAACGCAGCCGTCGTGTCTACCCCGACTTTCTTGATGGCCGCGATAAACACAAACGCTATTATCAGAACGTAGAGAACGTTCGACACGAACAACACGAGCGTTTCGTCTACGTTCCTTTTCCGCATCAACTTTCTAACACCGCCGCGAGCCAACCTGGCAACCCATCTACCCACTATCAAGATGGCGACGGCACTCAGAAAGCCGACAGCGAAATCAATCCCCTTTTCTGCAACCAGCTCCTGAATCTTCTCAATTATATTCTGCGCAGTAGCGGCAGCGTCCACTGGAGCAGCGGCAGCCATAATAATACTCCTTTCCCTTACCGCGCCGATGTTACGGCGCCATCAGTGAAAACCCTCCCATCACTGAATTTTAGACCGACACATTTTCTGCCTTATCCAAACTCGCATACGATGTTAGCGAAGTAGTACGTATCGAGCCGTTCGACGCCCGTCTGCGGCTCCGAATTATAATGGTTTCGCACGCCCAATTTAAGCTTCCATTTCTTACCGGTGCCCAGCGGAATCTCGCCGGCATTCTCCATAAGAATACGGTAATCGCCGATATCGTCAAACGTGGGGTAGTACGTCGTGGCATGTTTAAACAGCAGCCACGGGGCCAGTTCCTTGCGGTAGTCCATGCCGAGTTCGGCGATAGCCTGATCGTCGCTCGTTCCGTCCCTGAAGCTCTCGTGCTGGTAGCCGACGCCTCCACGGAACTTCAATTCCTGGTCAGGCTCCCTAATCGCGAAATAGCCCAGACCGGCCGACGCCGTCGTCCGCATGTCCAGATTCTCGAACTTGTCATACTCCAGCTCGAGTTTCGCGAACCCGAACCATCTGCGGTTAATATCGGCCTCCAGATTGACGCCGCCGAGCACCTCCCTGACTGTGTCTTCGTGATTCTCGTGTGCAAACCTGACCTGCCCATAAAGCAGCAACCGTTCCCTCTCGGTGGTTCGTCGCACCTCTGCCCGACCGTTCAGCGCGACACGCTCGCTGTTGCCGGTCTGACCGTCCACACCGCCCTCTAGCCGCAGCGACCAGGGAGATTCAGCCTTGGCCAGGCGGGTTTGGAGCTCAGCCACCTCCG
>Ga0180437_10002950_pt1 | contig 26121 bp, 26 predicted proteins | sample SS_ome_4_FD_132410 | JGI IMG/M metagenome (GOLD analysis project Ga0180437, IMG submission 132410) | Hypersaline lake sediment archaeal communities from the Salton Sea, California, USA - SS_3_D_1 metaG | ecosystem: Environmental > Aquatic > Non-marine Saline and Alkaline > Hypersaline >... | reverse complement strand
ATATACTTCTTTGAGAATCATGGATGGGTGTGGAACATGCTCCAGAACTTGCCAGAGAGTGATCACGTCGAAGTGGTTTTCGGGAAACCGTACCTGTTCGAAAGGTTTAGCTTCTACGTCCAGACCGAATTCCCTCTTGGCGTATTCTGCTGCATCCTCTGACAATTCAATCCCTTTGGTAGTATAGCCGGCTCTGGAGGCGCTGTAAAGAAAGAAACCTTCGCCGCAGCCTATGTCCAGGAGATGTGCGCCGTTCCTATACTGCTTAATCAACCTTACTTGTGACTGAGAATTCCGCAAGCGAATTTTGCGAATAAGGGACGCATCGATGCTTCTTCTTTGGGAATAAGCTTGGTTGATTGCGCTCACCTTCTCAATGGGATTTACGTACACCAGCTGACAATTGCGACATTTAACATGTCTTCCCCATTTGGTTCCAGGTATCATATATACTGTTTCCGCTGCTTCTTCCGCGAAATCAACGTTCTCCATGTTGGACTCGAAGAGTACCTCAAAATCGTTCTGTCCACAACCGGGACAGCTGCGGTATTCAAAAAGCATGTCCATTTGGTAGAAGCCTCAAAGACGTTCAGCTTTCTGATAAGCTGCAGCCACAGCCTCCAGCACGAGGGAGCGAAATCCCCCTTTCTCCAATCGAAGCAGAGCCTCGGTAGTAGTTCCCCCTGGCGAAGTAACCGTGTTCCTCAAATCAGCGGGATGCTTACCTGTCTTCTCAACGGTGACGGTAGAGCCAAGTATAGTCTGTGTAACCAATTGTTGAGCTACATCTCGTGGTAGGCCGATATGCACGCCAGCATCGACGAGTGCCTCGATAAAGAGAAAGACATAAGCTGGGCCACTCCCGCTCAAAGCGGTGGCCATACCTAGGTACTTCTCATCAGTAACATAGACTTCCTTGCCGAGAGCTACCAGTACACCTTGAGCTAGTTCTTTGTGCTTCTGGTTGGTCCCGGCGGCTGCTGTCCAGACGGTCATTCCTTGCCCAATTTGCGCTGGCATATTGGGCATAGCCCGAACTATGGCGGAGTGGCCTAGACCCTCGCACAGGGTAGTAAGGGTAGCTCCAGCTACTATTGATAGTACCAGCTGTTCGGGATTCAGACCTTTTATCTCTTCCATTACTTGGCGTAGATTTACGGGTTTCACTGCTAGGATCACCAGTTCAGCATCCTCTATAGCCTTTCTGTTGTCAGCACAAGTGCTAATTCCATATTCGTCGCTCAACAGTTCACGCCGCAAGGGGTTAATATCGCTCACTATCATATCTTCCGGCCCAATCACACGTTTGGCCAAAAGACATCTAACCAGCGCTTCACTCATCGCTCCACCGCCGATGAACGCTATCTTCATTCTGCTACCACAATTCGCCCTGTTCTCATTACCGGCTTATGTTCAAGCCACCACAATGTTAACTACCCGATTGGGGACATAAATGACGTTGTTCACTTTCTTACCGTCAATATAGGCTTTTACTCGCTCGCGGCCCAGTGCCAACTCCTTGGCCTCGGCTTCGCTGATGGAAGCAGGCACAAGTACCTTATCGCGAAGTCTGCCATTTATCTGAATCACCAATGTGACCTCTTCTTCCTTGGCGAGCTCTTGATCATAATGGGGCCATGGCTGGTTATGAATGCTGTACGGGTGCCCGGTTTGGGCCCACAATTCCTCAGCAAGATGTGGCGCGGCAGGGGCTAAAAGAAGCAGAAAGCGATCAATAGCGTCCCGCCACACTGAACCCGAGACCGTCCCCGTCTCTCTTGCCTTGGACAGGTAGTTCGTCAATTCCATCAGGCTGGCCAGCATGGTGTTGAAGCGGAATCTCTCCAAATCAGCAGTTACTTTCTTGATAGTCTTGTGAACTACATGGAAGCATTCTTTTTCATCTCTTGCCGCAACAGCACGGCTAGCATAATCCGTGGTCACTAGGCTCCACACCCGGTTCAGCCAGCGGCTGATTCCTACGATGCCGTTATCATTCCACTCTCCCCCCAGTTCCCAGGGGCCAATAAACATGAGATACCCACGCACAGCGTCGGCTCCCAGTTCAGCCACGTATTCGTCGGGGGCAATCACATTGCCTCTGGATTTGCTCATCTTGTCACCGTGATAGACTATAGTCCCTTGGTTGAAGAGGCGAGTAAAAGGCTCGTCAAAATGAACGAGGCCCATGTCCTTCAGTGCTTTTATGAAGAAACGGGCGTAGAAGAGGTGCATAACTGCGTGTTCAGCGCCACCGGTGTACAAATCTACAGGCAACCAGTACTTCAATTTGGCGTAGTCAAACGGAGCATGCTCAGTTCTGGGACTGGTGTACCTAAGGAAATACCACGAAGAACACATAAAGGTATCCATGGTGTCGGTTTCTCTCCGTGCTGGTCCAGAACACTGGGGACATGTCGTATTGACAAAGGCTGAGCAATGTTTCAGAGGAGATTCCCCGGTCGGCTTGAATTCCGCATCAGGGGGAAGCAGGACAGGCAGATCCTTCTCCGGCACAGGGACTGTACCGCATCTGTCACAATAGGTGACAGGGATTGGGGCTCCCCAGTACCTCTGCCTGGAGATCAGCCAATCGCGAAGGCGATAAATGACCGAACGCTTGCCCCAGCCGGTTTCCTCTAGTAAGGTGCAGATTGCTTCATATCCCTGATTGCTAGGTAGTCCCGTAAACTGGCCGGAATTCACCATTGTACCTGGCTCCGTGTAAGCTTCCTTCAGCCCATCACCCGACCAACCCGTAGGAGCAATGACCGTCTGCACAGGCAGGTTGAACTTTCTGGCAAATTCAAAATCTCGCTCGTCGTGAGCAGGAACTGCCATCACGGCTCCGGTGCCGTAAGTCGGCAATACATAATCCGTAATCCAGATAGGGACTTGCTCCCCGTTCAGTCGATTGGTTACATAGTTGCCCAGAAAGACGCCGGTCTTCTCTCTGCCCAGTGCTAGCCGTTCGTACTCGGTTTGCTGCTGACAGCGCGCAACATATTCGTTTACCTCAGTTTTGTGTTCTGAAGTAGTCAATTGAGGAACTAGAGGATGCTCTGGAGCCAGAAGGAAGAAAGTCACCCCAAATACAGTGTCAGGGCGGGTGGTGAACACCCTTATCTCTTTCTGCTCGAGGCCTTTGTGCTCCAGTCCAAAGGAAATCTCAGCGCCTTCGCTCTTGCCTATCCAGTTCCTCTGCATCATGTTTATGTGTTGCGGCCAATCCAGACGACTATGATCGAGAAGTTCCTCTGCGTATCTGGTAATCTGCAGAAACCATTGCTTCAGTGCCTTCTTGGTGACCAGGGTGCCACACCTTTCGCACGAACCTTCTCCTACCACCTGTTCATTAGCTAATACTGTCTGGCATCGGGGACACCAGTTGACTGTTGCCTCACCCCGATACGCGAGGCCAGCGTGATACAGTTTGAGGAAGAACCACTGTGTCCACTTGTAGTAATCTGGCAAGCAAGTCACTATTTCGCGGCTCCAGTCATATATGGCCCCTATGCTTCTGAGCTGCTTACGCATGTTCTCGATATTCCTCATTGTCCAGCCGTGGGGATGAATTCCGTGGCTGATGGCGGCATTCTCTGCCGGCAATCCAAAAGCATCAAAGCCCATAGGATGGAGTACGTTGTAGCCCTGCATCCTCTTGAATCTAGCATAGGTGTCAGAGGGGGCCATGGCGTACCAATGGCCAATGTGGAGGTCTCCCGAAGTGTAAGGAAACATAGTTAGGGCATAGAATTTCTGGCGTTCGCTGTTTTCCGTTACTTCGTAGATACGGTCATCCGCCCACCTCCGCTGCCATTTCTTTTCGACCTGTCGAGGGCTGTATTTGTGCGCCATATCTGCAAAGTTTACCCTAATTCCGAGTGAATTGAAAGTTCTCAGCTGGAACCCGCCACCGATTCAGTTGAGCAAGCGTGTAGCTCTGCTCGAAGTACGGCTTGAATCTAAGGCGCGAAGCCGGGCAAACACCGGACGACATTTCGGCAGCCGAAACTAGCCAGCCTGCCAGGTATCTGTTGCTAGGACTACACCCGGAAGTCTATCTGTGTGGAAGGCAACAGGGCGTGACAATCTTGGTGTGCCGGCTTGCGGGTGTCAAGCAGACATAATAACAGTCTCCGTCACCGCAAGCAGCTGCGAAGACGCGGCAATAACTCAGGCGTGGATGTTCAGACTTTCCCTATTCTGAATACTTTGGTGCCGCAAAGGGAACACGCACCCTGTATCGCTGGTCTGCGGTTCTTCAATGTGACCTGCTGTGGGTTTCTTATATCGACTTTCTTTCTGCACTTCATACAATAAGCGGTCGCCATCATGCCCTCCTTTTGGTTTACGTATACCTCATATTGTTACTACAAGACCAGAAGGTTGTCAATACCTTCTCGGCTTTCAGTGCAAAGGCGGTTGTTCCCTGATTAGCTCCACGACACGATGCTCAGATTAAGGAATAACTTGCGGCTCATGGGATCTAACGCTCGGTGGGTAACTCGGAAGGCGCTTCGACAGCCGGTTTCTTGAGAAGCAGTGAACCCACCATCCCCACCGCGGAAACGGCGGTAGCCAGGATAAAGGAGAAAACGAAGGTTCCAGTAAGATCAGCCAGGTAACCTCCTACGGCTGGGCCCAGAGCCTGGCCAATACCGAAGAAAAGTGTGATAAAGCCGAGTCCAGCCGGAGCAAGTCGGGGACCCACGTAGTCGCCTGCTGTAGCTGCCATGATGGTGGGGATACTCCAGGCGCTCAGCCCAAAAAGGAAAACCGAAACGTAGAATGCCGAAAGCGTATCAAAAAGGGCGAAAATCAGGTAGGACAAGCCCAGGGTAAGGTAAGCCAGCGCCGCCCCACGACTCCTTCCCAAGCGGTCAGATACGCTGCCCCATATAATGCCGCAAAAAGCACTGAGACCTCCTACCAGAGCCCACAGGTAACCTACCAGGACAGGGTCAATAAGCATTTCATCGGAGAGAAAGGCTTTGAAGAAGGTCATGTAGATGACGTATGAGAACCCATACATTAGATATACCAACCCCAGGAACCATACCTCCTTGACTTTATAGATCAGACCCCACCGTAAATTAGGTGGGGGTTTCTTCGCGCCAGGTCCTAGAGAAGCGGGGGTGGAAATGGGAGATGAAGACTTGCCGGATGAGGAAGGGTTTTCCCCTCCATCCTGTTTGGCCGGGGCGGAATCGCCCACCTGGTGCAGACCTAAATCCTCCGGTCGGTCGCGGAGCAAAAGATAACCAATGAGAGCTACCAAAAGGACCGCACCACCAAGATAGTACCAGGAATACCTCCACCCATCAGCACCGTAGGTGAGCAGAATGTGGGGAACGACCAGGCCTCCTAGAAGTGTGCCCACTCCGATTCCACCAGAGACAATGCCTGTGGCAAAACCCCGTCTGCGCATGGTGAACCAGATGGATCCCAAAGCCATAGCTGGCACATATGCTCCTCCATTCCCCAGGCCAGTCAGCAGGCGCATGGCAAAAGCCCATTCCATAGAATGCGCGATTCCTGTCAGCAGCATACTGATACCCATGAGCACGAGGGAAAGAGAAATAACCCGGCGCGTACCGTATCTCGAGGCCAGGAAACCTCCGATAATGGCGAAAAGAAGGTAGCCAATGAAATTGCCGGTGGAGAGGAGGCCGGCCTGAGTATAGCTGAGTCCCAGTCCCTCCTTCATCTCGGGTAGGATAAGAGTGTAGGACATCCTGCCGAAGCCGTGGGCAGCGATAGTAGCCAGCATCCCTGTGAAGATAACGATCCAACCGTAGTGAAATCGACTACCTCGTTCTTCTTCACTCATCAATCAGCACCTTCCTGCAGGTAAGAGGCTCTGCGTTTGTAGCGCAAATAACTCAGGCACCGCAATTCCAGCCACAGAGTCCATACAACTTTGTGCAAGGTGGATAGAGTAGTGTGTGGTATGATACCAGAGATTATAGATTCTTGACTAGTCTAGTAAGCCGGGCACGGGTGCAAAAAGTACAGCACGCCGTTGTGTGAAGAGACGCGGCACGGCGGTTAAGACAAGCTAGATAGTAGTTGCAGTGCCGTATTGAGTCGCCGCAGGCACTTCTGCCTGCCCAATACTGCCATAGTCTGAAACAACGGTGGAGCTGCGGTGCGCCCCGTAACAGCCACCCTCAACAGGCCGAAGAATTCCCTTGTACTTAAGTTCAGCTCTGTAGCCACAGGACGTAGGGTAGCCTCAAGTTTAGTAGAATCCCAGCTGGCCGCATCTTCTAGCCTTCGTAAAGCAACCGTTAGAGCTCTGGTAGCGACCCCGGCGCCAAGTCCCCTAGCTAGAAGGAGGGCCGTATCGTATTGGAGTTCCTCGACGAAGAAAAAGCTAGCAAGTGGAGGGACCTCAGCCAAAGTTCTGGCTCGCTCTTGAATGAGAGACAAGACCTGGTGGACATAATCTTCATCCAAAGGGCGTTCTACCGGTTCCGGTAAATCCCTATCTAAAAATGGTATGGCTCGTTGGACAAAGTCCTCGAGACTGAGTTGACGCAGATAAACCCCATTCATCCACTCTAGTTTATCTTTGTTGAAGATAGCCGCTGTTTTGCCTACCCTCTCCAGAGAGAAATGTCGTATTAACTCTTCCCGCGATAGTAACTCAGTTCGATCATCGAGCGACCAACCCAACAGGGCTAAGAAGTTGGTCATCGCGTCCGGAAGGTATCCTTGCTTTTGATACTCGGTTATGGTGGTAGCACCATGCCTTTTGGACAGCTTGGCGCGGTCAGCGCCCAGGATCATGGGCAAATGGGCGAATTGTGGAGGTTGCCAGCCTAAAGCCTGGTATAGCAGAATATGTCGAGGGGTGCTGGAAAGCCACTCATCAGCTCTGAGGACATGAGAGATAGCCATTGAGTGGTCGTCAACCACGTTGGCGAGATGATATGTGGGATAACCATCAGACTTGAGCAGGACGAAGTCGTCTAAGGTATCGTGCTTGAAAGTCACCGGGCCACGAATCAGGTCATGGACAGTAGTCTCGCCTTCAAGGGGTGTTTTGAAGCGAATCACCGGGATACTGCCTGTTGCCTCCAGCTCTGCCCTTTCATTCTTTGTGAGGTTTCGACAGCGACGATCGTATTTCGGCGGCTGTTTACGTCTTATCTGTTCCTGACGCATTGCCTCCAGTCGCTCTTGAGAGCAGAAGCAAGGATAAGCATGACCTCCTCGAAGCAAGTTGTGGATAGATTCACGATAATCGGACAACCGCTGTGACTGGTAGTAGGGCCCTTCATCCCAATCCAGTCCAAGCCATTGCAGGCTCTCCAGTATTGTGTTCACCGCGCCTTCTACCTTGCGAGCAACGTCAGTGTCTTCAATTCGCAAGATAAATTTGCCGCCGTGATGCCGGGCGAAAAGCCAGTTGAAGAGGGCCGTCCTGATGTTCCCTAGGTGGGGGTAGCCTGTAGGACTGGGCGCGAAACGAAGTCTAACTGATGTTTCCGATTCAGCGGACTGCATTGCGCTGTGTCCTATGTGGCCGAGTCTTACTTGGAGAGGACCTGATGTAGCTTGTTCAACCGCTCTAGATGTTTCCTGAGCCTCTGAGCGAGCTGTTCAACTTGGTTCAAGGCGTTCTTAGTATCTTCTATTTCGGTCGTTATCTTGAACAGAGTCTCACCTTGCCGTTCGCCTAGCTCAGTTTCAAACTCAGTCAATTCCTGTATCCCGACCTCTGCCATTAGCCTGGACAAGAGGGTGTTTTCTTTGCTTGCTTGCTCTTTGGACAGTTCGTCATAGGGCTTCATATCGCTAGGCCCCCTTCTTTTGCGGGTTCTACTCACATCAAGTGTAGAGAGATTCTAACATAGCCTAGTCTGCTAGGCAAGACTCGGAGATGTGGGGATAGTGATGCTTCTTTGCTGGATTATGCAAATTCTGTCGTTTTCTGTATATTAAGAGCTGAATTCCTGTACTACGGTGGCTGGACTTTATGTCTGAATTCAAAATAGTCGCGGATTTTCATCTCACTGGTGATCAACCACAGGCGGTTAGCAAGCTGGCTGAGGGCTTGAACAAGGGTTACAGAGAGCAGACGCTACTCGGGGTTACTGGTAGCGGCAAGACGTTCACCATGGCTAGCATAATCGAGAGAATACAAAGGCCGACTTTGGTTATTTGCCACAACAAGACTCTGGCTGCTCAGTTAACGACTGAGTTCAAGGAGTTTTTTCCAGAGAATGCTGTGGAGTATTTTGTAAGCTACTATGACTACTATCAGCCAGAGGCCTATATTCCCAGCACTGACCTCTATATTGAGAAAGAAACCGATATAAATGAGGAGATTGACAAACTTCGCCACGCTGCTACCAGGGCCCTGTTCACGCGCCGAGACGTAGTTATTGTTGCCTCCGTGTCGTGCATTTATGGTTTGGGTGCACCGGAAGAATATCATAGCTTCGTGCTCACCGTTGAAAAGGATAGGGAGTACAAGCGGGACAGACTGGTTCGCCGCTTGGTAGACATGCAATACGAAAGAAATGACTACGACTTCACGAGAGGTAGATTTCGTATTCGAGGTGACACTCTCGAGATTCAGCCGGCTTATGAAGAAATGGCCCTTAGGGTCGAATTCTGGGGGGATGTTATTGAGCGCATTGTGGAGGTGGATCCTTTGACTGGCGAGGTACTGGCCCATCGTGACTGGGTGGATATATATCCGGCAAAGCATTTTGTTACCTCTCACGAGAAGCTCGTGGCGGCGATAGAGGATATCAAAGCTGAGTTACAGGAAAGGCTGGAGGAGCTAAGGGGCCAACAAAAGCTGGTGGAAGCCCAGCGACTTGAGGCGCGGACCAACTACGATATTGAAATGCTTCAGGAAATGGGGTATTGCGCCGGGGTGGAAAATTACTCTCGGCATCTCCAGCGGCGGGCACCAGGAAGCAGACCCTGGACTCTGTTGGATTACTTTCCAAATGGCTTCTCGCTGTTCATCGATGAATCGCACATGACTCTGCCTCAGATCAGGGGCATGTACCATGGCGATATTTCCCGGAAGCAAGTACTGGTTGATTATGGCTTTCGTCTCCCCTCAGCCATCGACAACCGTCCGTTGAATTTTCAGGAGTTCGAGAAATCCATCAACCAGGTCATTTATGTGTCGGCCACTCCTAGGCCTTACGAATGTGGACGTAGTCAGCAGGTAGTGGAACAATTGGTACGCCCTACCGGTTTGCTGGAGCCTACCGTTGAGGTCAAGCCGGTCAAGGGTCAGATTGATGACCTTATCGATGAAATAAGGAGGAGAGTAGCCCAGAAGGAGCGTTGTCTGGTAACTACCCTGACCAAGCGAATGGCGGAGGAACTAAGCGAGTACCTAAGAGAAATGGGTACAAAGACTCAATACCTGCATTCGGAGGTGGAGACGTTGGACAGAGTAGCAATCCTCCGCGATCTCCGCCTGGGAGTCTACGATGTGGTAGTAGGCATCAACCTCCTTCGCGAAGGATTGGACCTGCCTGAGGTAAGCCTGGTGGCGATACTCGACGCTGATAAGGAAGGCTACCTCAGGTCGCAGGAAGCGCTCATTCAGACCATGGGACGTGCTGCTAGACACCTGAATGCTCATGTCATAATGTATGCCGATACGGTCACCAAATCTATGACGGGAGCGATAAAGGAAATCAGTCGGCGCCGACAGATCCAGGAAGCTTACAACAGGGAGCATGGCATAACCCCTCAGGGAATCAGGAAGGCGATTACAGACATAACAGAGAGAGTTCAAGCGGTAGCCGAGACAAGAACTCCGTATACAGCGACTCCTATTTCCAAAATGCAGATGAGCAGGCTGATCAGGCAACTGGAATCTGAAATGAAAACAGCAGCTAAGAATTTGGAATTTGAAAAAGCTGCTCTAATCCGCGACCGTATTACTGAGCTCAGGAAAGACGAAGAACTGGTTTCGCCCGTGAGAGATCTCAACGAAATCGGGGACAGGGCGTCTTGAATCTGCAGGTCAAATCTACCGGGTAGTTCCCGTCTGGACAGATCTGTGCTGCTTCACAGCGGGCACACGTAATAGGTTGATCAGTGGGTGTGCGCCCTTCTGCTTGAGACCATAGTTGAGGTGTCGTTGCTGACACTTTGGGCAAGGCCGCCGTGACGTCGGGTCAGAATAAGTGACTTTGAACAAAGTGCTGAGCGCTTGTATTGAGCACCTGGTAATTCCCTATCTGCCGAGCGGTCCAGTACTAAGGTGTGGGAGTGAGAGGTACGGATGGGTGATTGACGCTTCTCAACGGGTGGGGCATAGTATGGTATACCTAAGTAGTTTCAGAGGAACAACATATGCCTGTTTTGATAAACGACCAGACCTATTACAGGACGGCCGAAGTTTGTCGGATGGTCGGTGTGAGCAGAAATACCCTTTTCAGGTGGATAAGAGAGGGGGTGTTCTGCGACGCGGAATATAGGGATTGGCGTGGGTGGAGGCTCTTCACCGCTGCTCAGATGGAGGCCATTAGAGCAAAGGTCAACCATGTTGAGGTATGTCGTGCAATCGACTAAGGCCAACGAGAAAACCGTCTTGGTTATCGAAGACGAAGCCAGCATCGCCGAGGTTTGTACCAGGGTATTTAGGGGTGAAGGCCTTAAAGTGAGTGTTGTCCCCGACGGAGAGGCGGCTCTCAACCTGCTGAGCGAAGAAGGATTTGCGTTTGTTCTAGTTGATATCAGAACGCCCAGGATGAACGGCATCGAGTTCTATCGTCACTTGGAAAAGAGGTACCCTGGGATGGCCGGCAAGGTTATCTTCACTACTGGAGACGTCTTGAGTAGCGATATCAAGACGTTTCTCGATGAGGCCGAATGCTTGTATCTGGCCAAGCCATTTACTCCCGACGAGCTAAAAGGAATAGCTAGGGACATGCTGGACGGAAAAGGTCGGAAACGTAGTGAATGAATTGAGAACGTCGCTTAGCACCGTCGCTGATTGGACGTCACTGAGTTCGAAATGCAATCGCTGTCGAAATCGGGCTTGACTGGATATTGCCAGACTGTAGGGTTATCTGCAATGGACATGAATGAACTTCTCAAATTGATGGTAAACAAAGGTGCTTCGGATTTACATCTCACTGTGCCGAGTCCGCCCGTATTCCGTATTGACGGTGAGCTTATACCTCAAAGAGATCTGCCACCACTAACTCCCAAAGATATTGAACTCGCCTTGGAGCAGGTGTGCGGTCAGGAGCAACGGGTGGTTTTTGAGAGAGAATGGGAACTAGATTTCGCCTATAGTGTCCCCGGCTTAGCCCGGTTTCGGGTCAACGTACTACGACAGCGGGGCGTGATGAGCCTTGCCTTCCGGTTCGTGCCGTTCTACGTCCCATCAATTGACGAATGGGGAATGCCTGAAATTTTCAAGGAGCTGATACTAAGGCCAAGAGGGCTTATTCTGGTGACAGGCCCTTCCGGCAGCGGCAAGTCAACTACTCTGGCAGCGATGCTCAGGCATCTTAACGAGAATGCCACGAGAAATGTCATCACTATCGAAGACCCTATTGAGTTTACGTTCCGAAACAAGAAGTGTCTGATCCGGCAGCGAGACCTGGGAGATGACACTAAATCGTTCGCCGCCGCGGTAATGCACGCTCTTCGCCATGATGCGGATGTCATAATCATTGGAGAGATGCGCGACCTAGCTACCATAAGTGCAGCTATCACAGCCGCTGAAACCGGGCACTTGGTGCTTGGAACTCTACACACCATTGACGCGCCCCAGTCTATCGACCGTATGATAGACATATTCCCACATGGTCAACAACAGCAGATTCGAATACAACTGTCACAGGTGATAGAAGCTGTGATATCGCAAGCTCTCCTACCCCGTATCGATGGGGGGCGAGTGGCCGCTTTCGAAATAATGCTGGCCAGCCACACAATAAGAAAATATATTCGTGACGAGAAGGTGTTCGAGATACCTGTTACGATGGAAGTGAGCACACCGGAGGGGATGCAGACTCTGGATCAAGCGTTGACTGAACTGGCGAGGAAGAACGTAGTCACGTTCGAAGACGCCTTGATGAAAAGCAGAGATCCAGCAAAACTACAGCGGTTTCTCCAATCCCAGGGTGAAGCAGTCACCTCGCAGAACAGTGTTGCCAGTGCTGCGGAGTAACAGGAGGGCGTTGAATGGACAAAAAGAGGATACTCATAGCAGACGACGAGCCAGGCATAAGGTTAGCAGTGACCAGGATGCTGGACAAAGACTATGTCGTCCTGGAAGCAAGTAACGGGGAAGAAGCCGTTCAGATGGCTGAACGGGAAAGACCAGATGTCATCCTTATGGACCTTATGATGCCAAGTATGGATGGCTATACTGCCTGCTCTCTGATCAAGGCCGATCAAGGGACAAATATGATCCCGGTGATTATACTTACGGGAATAGGTCACGAGTTTAACAAGAAGTTCGCCATGGAGATGGGGGCTGACGGATACATAACCAAGCCGTTCACCACCCAGGCGCTGGCAAATGTAATTGCCTCTATATTGGCAGAAAGGCCTTAGAGTCATAGTGTTGCCGGACACACTCCGGGAATCTGACTTGCGGTGGATAATCTGGATTGGAGAGGTCCTCAAGGTGGAGGGCCTCCTTTCTATTTAGTAGCGAAGCAGTACTAACGCGTCAGAACAAGAGGTACGGATGGGTGATTGACGCTTCTCAGGGGGTGGGGCATAGTATGGTATACCTAAGTAGTTTCAGGAAGAAGATATGCCCGTTGTGATAAACGACCAGACCTATTACAGGACGGCCGAAGTCTGCCGGATGGTGGGTGTGAGCAGAAATACCCTGTTCAGGTGGATAAGAGAGGGGGTGTTCTGCGATGTGGAGTACCGGGATTGGCGTGGGTGGCGGCTATTCACCCAGGCCCAGATGGAGATCATGAGAGCAAGAATCAACAGCATCAGCGTAATGACTGGAAGAAGCTGAAAGGATAACAGCATGAGATCAGTGGTCGAGCGAACACAGACGGAGAACTTGTTTAAGATACTGGCAGACAAATCCCCGCTCGGGGTTTACATCGTGCAGGACGGTAAGTTCTGCTATGCCAACCCGGCTTTGCTGAGGTCAGTGGGCTATAGAGAGGATGAACTGGTGGGCATGGATTCTCTAGAGTTTGTTGTTGCCGAAGACAGGGGGATGGTCCGGGAGAATGCCATAAAGATGCTAAAGGGGGAAGTGACTTCAGCATACCAATTCAGGGTGATTGATAGGACGGGTAGTGTCCGGTGGGTGATGGAATCGGTCACCTCCATCCAATACTGTGGAAGGCAGGCGACTCTGGGTAGTTACATGGATGTTACTGAGCGCAGGGAAACTGAAGAAGCTCTACGGCAGAGTGAAGAGAGGTACCGCATTCTCTCTGAAAACGCCACTGACATTATCTGGACCAGTGACCTGCAGTTGAAGTATACATACGTGAGTCCTTCAGTAGCAAAATTGCTAGGTTACACTCCTGAAGAGTTCGTGGGTCTTCCCGTTGATAAGATCCTTGCACCGGCTTCCCTACAGCTGGCCATGGGGGTTTTTCACGAAGAGCTGGAAATCGAACAATCGGGGCAAGAAGATGTGGGACGGACTCGGACCATAGAAACGGAGCTTGTATGCAAGGACGGCTCAACGGTGTGGGCCGAGGTCAAAATGACTTTCCTGCGTGATGAGGCGGGACATGCTACAGGTATCTTAGGGATTGCCCGCGACGTCACCGAGCGCAGGAAGATGGACCAGGCACTCAAGGACAGCGAAGAACGATATAGGAGCCTTTTTGAGAATTCGATCGAGGCGATTTTCACATCGGACTTGGATCACAACATTACATCGGCCAACAAAGCGCTCGGGGAGTTGCTTGGTTATGCCGTAGAAGCGCTGGTGGGAATGAACTGGCGAGACATTGTTCATGCAGAAAGTACTGAATACGTTTTCAAGGAATACAACGAGCTGCTCGAAACAGGCGAACCCATACGTAATATGGTATATGAGTCTATGAAGGGGGATGGTGAAAGGCGGCTGACAGAGAGCCATGTTAGCCTGGTTAGAAAAGAAGACAGAACAGTGGGATTTCAGGGGACCATCAGAGATATAACTGAGCACAAACGGAGAAGTGAGCAGCTGATGATGGCTGATCGATTAGCTTCCGTCGGCGAGCTGGCGTCCGGTGCTGCCCATGAACTCAACAACCCGCTCACTAGTGTTATTGGTTTCTCTCACCTGCTCATGGAGAAGGATGTACCCGATGATGTCCGTGAGGATCTGAAGCTCATTTGTGACGAGGCACAGCGTGCCACCAGCGTCGTGAAGAACCTGTTGACTTTTGCCCGTAGGCATGCACCTGTGAAGCAGTTGAGCCAAATAAACGGCATCATTGAGGATGTGCTGAGATTGCGCGCCTACGAGCAGAAAGTAAGAAACATTGAGGTAAAGAGAAAGCTTGCTCCTGCTCTGCCCGAAATCATGGTTGATTATTTTCAGATGGAGCAGGTGTTTCTCAATATCATTCTGAACGCCGAATATTCTATGGTTGAAGCTCAGAATAGGGGGACGCTGACGATTACCACGAGTAGACGGAACAGTACTGTGGTCGTTTCAGTCGCTGATGACGGTCTGGGTATCGCACAGGAACATCTGAGCCAGGTATTCAACCCCTTCTTCACCACCAAAAAAGCAGGTAAGGGGACCGGGCTTGGTCTGAGTATCTGTCATGGAATAATCACCGAGCATGGCGGGCAGATATATGCCAAGAGCCAGCCGGGTGAAGGAGCAACCTTTTTTGTGGAGCTGCCTATCAATGGCGCGTAAACTGCATCGGAGTATAGTGTGAAAGAGACCGCCAAGGAAAGCATTCTGGGATCCGAAACGTTGCTCATCGTAGACGATGAAGCTGGAATTAGGAAGCTGCTCAGCCGCAGGCTGTCGCTAGATGGTCATCGATGCGAGGAGGCTAATACTGCGGAGCAGGCCTTGGATATTCTGGCAGCCACCCCGATAAGTCTGATCATCTTGGACATAAAGCTACCGGGCAAGTCAGGGGTCGAAGTGCTCCCGGAGATAAGGAAGGGCTATCCTGACACGGCAATCGTTATGGGCACCGTTCTTTCGGAGATTGGGCTTGCCGTTCAATGCCTGAAGCAGGGAGCTGATGACTACATTTGTAAGCCTTTCGACTTGGATGAAGTCTCGCTGGGGGTCCGGAGAGCGCTTGAGAGAAGGTCTCTGCAACTCCAGCTAAAGGAGTATCAGCGCCAACTGGAGGAAAAGGTAGAAGAACAGATGGGAGAAATCAGGCATCTATCCCTTGGAGCCATTGAGTCGCTGGTGCATGCTCTTGAGGCTAAGGATAGATATACGGGCGGACATTCGCGCCGGGTAGCCGAGATTGCACTGGCAATAGGCGATGAACTTGGGTTGTCTACCGATGACATGGAGGATTTGCGATGGGGAAGCTTGCTCCACGACATCGGCAAAATCGCAGTTGACCAGCGTATCCACAGTAAGGCCGATAAGTTGACGGATGAAGAGTACCAGCACATTATGATGCATGCTCGTGTAGGGGCTGAAATTGTGAAGCCTCTAGTTAATGAGAGAGTGGTCGAGATGATAGAGCACCACCATGACCATTATGATGGGAGTGGGATCAACCAGTTCGTAACAGGCAGAGACATACCCCTGGCGGCCAGGATCCTGGCTGTGGCGGATGCCTTTGATGCCATGACGTCGGACCGGCCTTACCGACCGGCGATGTCTATCAAGAGAGCCGCGAGCGAAATCAAACAGTGCGCCGGCACTCAGTTCGATCCTGTGGTTGTTTCGGCATTTCTGAAGACGGTCACGGTGGGAGTGCCCCAGAAAAGAAATCGAAATGGATTCGGTGGTGCTGCCAATGGCTATCCGTGCGAATATGAGGGCTTGAATGAAGGGGCGAGAAATGGATAGAAAGACAGTGCTCATCGCAGATGACGAGCCGGCAGTCAGGAAACTGGTACGCAGAATGCTGGATAAGGACTACGATGTAATTGAGGCAGAAAATGGCACAGAGGCGGTGAACCTGGCCGGCAGCCTTAGGCCTGATATTATCTTCATGGATATGATGATGCCGAAAGTGAATGGACTAAGTGCTTGCTATGCGATCAAGGCAAACGAGAATACTAAAGAAATCCCTGTAGTCATGCTCACGGCCGTAAGCTACGAGCTTAACAAGAGATTGAGTGAAGATGTGCTTGGTGCTAACGGATATATGACGAAGCCATTCACTCGCGAGTCCCTGCTAGAAGAAATGGGACGGCTAATGCGATCGGGTGATAATGCTAGTGAGCAAGCGCCTTATGTGTGATGTCTGGAATAAAGACTGGATATTTGAAATCGTCAGAATTGTGCCCGTGGGTCGAGCGCTCTGGCGCCAGAGTTGGCGGAAAATCATAATAAGTGGTAATTGACGAACCATGGTTCAAGCATCGAAAGTAGACCAGCGCCCTGCTAGTACAGAGGCAGCGGGGGGTGAGATCAAGCAATCGAGGGAGCTGTTCCGGATATTGTTTCATAGCTCACCCATCGGAGCCTACATTATCCAGAACGGACATTTCCGGCTTGTCAATCACCAGCTTGCCCATATTTCCGGTTACGAGGAGAGCGAACTAGTAGGGAAGCCCTCTCTCAGTTTTGTCCTTGCAGAAGATAGGGAGAGCGTGCGAGAAAATGCCATAAGGATGCTTAAGGGAGAGTGCTCTGTGGGGTACGAATTCAGGATCGTTACCAAACGGGCGAAAATCAAGTGGGTGATGGAGACGGTGGCGCCCGTCTACTACCGGAGAAAACGGGCGACTCTGGGAAGCCTGATAGATGTAACCGAGCGGAAGCAAGTGGAGGAGAGGTTGAAGCAAATGACGGCGGAGATGCAGCGTTCTAACACTGAGCTGGAACAATTCGCTTACGTGATTTCGCATGACCTGCAAGAACCACTGCGCATGGTTTCGAGCTATACTCAACTATTGGCTAAGCGCTACCGCAATGAGCTAGATTCCGATGCAGATGAGTTTATTACTTATGCCGTAGATGGTGCAAAAAGGATGCAAACGCTACTTCATGATCTTCTAGGCTATTCTCGGGTGGGTACTCGTGGAAAACCCTTTGGGCTGGTTAACTGCGAACATATCGTTCAGCAGGCGACTGCAAATCTGAAGATCGCAATTGAAGAGAATGCAGCGTCTGTAACCTACGACGTCCTGCCCACAGTAATGGGTGATGAAGGTCAGTTGGTGCAGTTGTTCCAGAACCTGATCGGCAATGCACTCAAGTTTCGCCGAGAGGAACCACCCTCCATACACATTTCCGTCCAGAGACGGAACAATGTGGTAACCTTTTCCGTCAAGGATAATGGCATCGGGATTGATCCTCGACAGAGCCAAAGCATCTTTGAGATTTTCAGGCGTTTGCATACCAGAGAGGAGTATCCGGGAACTGGTATGGGTTTGGCTATCTGCAAGAAGATTGTGGAGCGACACGGTGGGAATATCTCGGTGCAATCGCGACCTGGAGAGGGCTCCACATTCCACTTCAGCATCGACATGGGTGGAGGCGAAGCGGAGTGAACAATCAAATAGGCGAAAGGCTTATGGAGATCCTTCTCGTTGACGACAATCCGGGAGACTTGCGACTTGCAGCGGAAGCGCTAAAAGAGGGCGATGCGCAGGTCCGGCTACATACTGTGCAGGACGGGATGGAGGCCATGGCCTTTCTGCGGAGAACAGGGGAATATATGGATGTGCCTCGCCCCGACCTTATCCTTCTTGACCTGAACATGCCCCGAATGAACGGTCGGCAGGTATTGGCGGAAATCAAAGAAGACTCCACGCTGAAGTACATCCCGGTAGTTGTGCTTACGGGCTCTCGAGAACTGGAGGACATGGTCAAGACCTACGACCTGCATGCGAACAGCTATGTGACCAAGCCGACCGACTTCGAGCAGTTCATTGTCATGCTGAACTCGATAACTAGCTTCTGGTTGAGCGTCCTAGGGTATGAATGGAGGGGAGTGAATTGACGGAGAAACCTGTGAGCATTTTGCTGGTTGAGGATAACCCCGGCGATAGACGCCTGATCTGGGAGATGCTGGCTGAAACGACGGCTATGACTTTCAACGTACAGTATGTTGATCGGCTACAAGCAGCAATGGAGTATTTGGATCAGAATATCATCGAGGTGATTCTTCTGGATCTTGGCCTTCCTGATAGCCAGGGGCTGGGAACGCTGAAGCAAGTATATGCTCAGGCAGGAAACACGCCGATAGTGGTGCTAACCGGTCTCAATGATGAAACGGTTGGTGTTGCAGCAGTCAGCGAAGGAGCTCAGGACTATTTGATCAAGGGGCAGGTAGATGCCCAGTTACTGAGGCGTACAATACGCTATGCGATCGAACGCAAGCAGGCAGAAGAACGAGAAAGACGACTTCAGATGCAATTGAATCTTTCCAACCGCCTGGCTTCGCTCGGACTGATGGTAGAAGGGATTGCTCACGAAATAAACAATCCACTGGCTAGTGTCATTGGTTTTGCTCAAATGCTGATGTACGAAGACATGCCGGAGAATGTGAGGGAGGACGTCAAGATAATCGGGGAGAATGCCCAGCGAGTAGGTGACATTATGACGAATCTGCTTGCATTTGCCAGACAGCAAAAACTGGAGCGAACGTATGTCAACGTTAACGATGTGGTGACGGAGGCTCTGGAAATGCGAGCGGATGCGCTACGGGGTAGCAACATCACAGTGACCACCTCCCTCGCCTCTGAACTACCTGCGACCATGGCTGATGCCATCTTACTGCAGCAAGCGTTTCTCAACTTGATCATCAATGCTGAAACAGAGATGAAACTAGCTCACGGCAGGGGCAACCTGCTGGTTGAGACATCGCTGGAAAGCGATACCATTCGAGTGTCATTCAGTGATGATGGTCCGGGAATTCCGGAAGCGAACATAGCTCACGTGTTCGACCCGTTCTTCAGTACACGCGGAGTAGGGCAGGGGAGGGGTCTTGGTTTGAGCGTCTGTTATGGAATTGTTTCTGACCACAGTGGGCGGATCAATGTGCAAAGCCAGCCTGGCAAAGGCGCTGTCTTTGGCGTGGAACTACCTCTTGTCGTTGAAGAGCCGGCAGTAGAGGCAGCATAACTTCTTGGTGCTGGCAACGGGCCCGTTCCACTCGTTTAGCTTGCTGTATAACCTGTTCGACCTGCGACCCCCCTTTGTAGGAGTGATAGATTACCTGCTTCGTTTCCTTGTTCTGTTAAGGGTTCATTCTTGGAGATACTGGGCTAGCCTGAACGGACTCAGACGGCACCGGTCGACATGCGAACAAACAGGGACAAGACTGGCCTCACCAAACTCTTCAATTCTTCACCTAAATAAAGTAAAATGGATGTTCTAGAATTTGCGCATTTTGGGAGAGGAATTTTGGAAGTCAGAGTCACGAAAGCGAACATAACGCAGGTTCAAGCTGATGCAATTGTGGTGAATCTCTTTGAAGATGTGGGGCAGGCGAGTGGTGCCACCGCTGCCGTAGATCAGGCTCTGGGCGGAGTTATCAGTTCTTCCATCAACCAGGGTGAGATCAAGGGTAAGTTTGGAGAAGTCCACGTCGTCCATACATATGGAAGACTGCCAGCACGGACAGTAGCTGTTGCTGGTTTGGGCAAGCGCCAGGACTTCGATGTTGATAAGGTTCGCGGGGTAGCAGGAGAGTTCTGTCGGGCATTGCGTAAATTGAACTGCCATAAGATAGCTACGGCAGTTCATGGTGTCGGCGCAGGCGGCATTGAGCTTGAAGCTTCGGGGGAGGCAATTGTTGAGGGTGCTCTTCTGGGTCTTTACCGGTTCACCAGATACAAGAAGCCCGAATACGAGGATATCGGAGAAATGCTTATGGTGGCGCGGGAAGATGGTGATGTGCCAATCTTGGAGGCGGCCATTCGCAAAGGAAAAGTGGTGGCCGAAGCTACCAGTCTGGCTCGGGATATGGTGAATGAGCCGGCCAACCGGATGACACCTAACCAGATGGCTGAATCCGCCAAGGAAATAGCCGGTAGGTATGGGCTGGAATTGCAGGTCTTTGAGGTTGAGGACATGGAGAAGATGGGTATGGGGGCACTCTTGGGAGTGGCCAAGGGTACCAACCAACGCCCTAAGCTGATAACTCTCACCTACAAAGGAGACAGACGGTCTGAGAAGACCCTTGGTTTCTTGGGCAAAGGCATAACCTTTGATTCTGGAGGAGTCTCCATTAAGCCATCGGAGGGCATGAGCGACATGAAACAAGATATGGCCGGTGCTGCTGCAGTTTTGACAGCAGTTGGTGCTATTGCTCAGATGAAGCTGCAAATCAATGTTACTGCCGTCGCTCCGGTTACTGAGAATTTGCCCAGCGGCACCGCTCTGAAACCAGGGGATGTGCTGCAGGCCATGAATGGCAAGACCATAGAGGTAATAAGCACCGACGCCGAAGGAAGACTCATCTTGGCGGACGCGCTGAGTTATGCTCAGAAACTCGGTCTATCGCCTTTGGTCGATCTAGCTACCTTGACCGGAGCTTGCCGCGTCGCTTTGGGAACCTTCTATAGCGGCCTCTTCAGCAATGACCAAAACCTGGCGGACAGGATTCTCAGGGCGGCGGAAAGGACTGGGGAGAGAATGTGGCAAATGCCCATGCCCCAAGAGTACAAAGAGCAAATCAAGAGCGAAGTCGCCGATATCAAGAATGTGGGCAACAGGTACGGCGGAGCTATCACGGCTGCCCTGTTCTTGGCTGAATTCATCAATGGTACTCCTTGGGCTCATATCGACATAGCCGGGCCTGCCTCGTCGAACAAGGAGAGCGGCTATCTAGTGAAGGGAGCTACCGGATTCGGTGTGCGTACTCTAGTGGAATTCGCTTTGAGGGAAACAGGGACGGAGGAAGCCGCGTGAAGATTAAGTGGTTGGGACATGCTTGTTTTCTGATTGCTGCGAGAGATGGTGTGAGGGTAGTCACCGATCCTTACGCTGTCGGCGCTGGTATTCAGTATTTGCCCATCAAGGAAAGTGCCGATGTGGTTCTGGTGAGCCATGACCATGATGACCATAGGAACGTTTCTGCAGTACAAGGAAATCCCGAAGTGGTCAGAGGTAGCGGTACGAAAACTGCGAAGCGTGTTCAGTTCAAGGGCATCACTACCCAACATGATGCGTCCGGGGGAGAGCAAAGAGGAAGTAATACTGTCTTCTGTTTCACTATGGATGACATAAAGTTGTGCCATCTGGGTGACTTGGGGCATGTGCTTAGTTCGAAGCAGGTCGATGAAATTGGGGCTGTAGATGTACTGTTTGTCCCCGTAGGCGGCGTATACACTATAGATGCGTCTGTAGCCAGCCAGGTATGCGGCCAATTGGAACCTAAGGTGGTCATCCCCATGCATTTCAAAACGCCCGACTGTGCCTATCCTTTGGCCGGGGTTGATGATTTCCTCGAAGGTAAGAAGAGTGTGCGTAGGATAGCAGGTAGCGAGTTAGAGTTGGATCATGATAATCTCCCTACTGCTGCCGAGATTGTCTTGCTAGAACCGGCTTTGTCCCAGTCAGGCCAGGGTTGAAATTGTGCGTACGTGTATAGCCGATGATTGTCAGGGATTCCGATTTTGTGTTCAGTCCGCCGCCTCAACTTACCTGGGCAAGGCGAGTTCTGATCAAACCTTGTGCGGGATATGCCATGCCATATCCTGTGACCACAAGTCCACAACTCCTGAAGAACGTTATCAGAGGTATTCGGGAGATTAGCAATGCGGATATCCTAATTGCGGATGGGACTCCCGGCGGCGAATCAATCTATCCGATATACAAGGCTCTGGGCTATGACTTCCATCATGTCCTCATGCTGGATATCAGGGATTCCATTTTCATAGAAGTGGAGAACCCCTTGTCCCAATTCTACGCTGTAGAGAGTTTCTGGGTACCCAATGTGGTGTTGCGCAGCGACTTTTTGATCAGCGTTGTCCCTTTCAAAGTCTGTGGCAGCTCAGGACGTTTCAGTGTGGCGAACCTTCTGAGTCTGCTACCAGTGAGCAAGTATCAAAGGGGCAAATCCGGCGGTTGGGGCAGTCTGTATGACTTAGGCATCGAGAAAGTCCTGGCCGACCTCTACTTCACGCTCCCTTTTGATTTGGGCATTATCGAGGCCAGCCAAAAGTACCTCTACACTGACGAGAAGGACCCCACTAGAGGGCAGGCTGAGGACTATGGGAAGGTGCTGGTAGGGGAACCTCACGAAATTGATATTGAATCTTCTCAAATAGCTGGCGTTGATTCCGAACATCTGAAGCTGATTGATGAGGGCAGGGTTCAGCTTGAGGATTAAGATGAACTAGTATCTTGTTCTAAAGTCGGTAAACTGCCCCGACCAGTCCGACCAATGTGCCTCCACGTCCTCGACCCTGGCTCCCGGGGGGCCTATCTTGAGTTGCTCCAGCAGTTCGTTTAGCTGTGGTTTTGCTCCTTCAGCTTGAACTTCTACGGCATCGCCACTGGCCAGGTTGCGGACATAGCCGTTCAAACCCAACTTCCCGGCTACATCCTGGACAAAGTAGCGGAAGAAAACACCCTGGACGCGACCATAAACGGTGGCGGAAAGACGTGCGGTGTGAGTTGTCTTGTCAGCGTCAGCCATACACCTCCTCGTCCGTTGTCTCCATCACTCGCATTCATCCTTTGTCACGGCGAACACCAATTTGGTTCAGGTGAAGTATCCCCAGAGGAGAGGCCCTGTCCAGACGATTCAACCCTGCGTCCCGAGCCAGGGATACTGCTTCGCGGAACTCTGCGGATGATATTGGCCGGGTTAGACTTGGTACGTGGAAAGCGTTATGGCAGGGCTGGTATTGAGCCATGATATTTACGTAGGTGTTGCAGGAAATTTCTCGGCCGAGAAAATCCACTATCCCTTTTGTCCCCGCCAAGCTGTGGGGCAGGACCAGGTGACGGACCAGGAGCCCTCGCAGAGCTACTCCATGTTCGTCTACCTGCAGGTCGCCCACTTGCCTATGCATCTCCTTGATGGCTGCTTTGTTTATCGCAGGATAATCTTCAATGCCGGATAGTTCCCTGGCAACCTGTTCGTCGTCATATTTCATGTCGGGCATGTAGATATCCACGATACCATCCAGCATCTTCAGAGTCTCCACCGAATCGTAGCCACCGCTGTTATAAACCAAGGGCAGACGTAAGCCTGACTCTATCGCCAGTTCCAGTGCCTCCAGGATTTGGGGAACGAGGTGCGTCGGGGAGACCAGGTTCATGTTGTGGCATCTTCTGGCTTGCAGGGAGAGCATAATCTGGGCCAGTTCTTCTTTGCTGACCTTTTGGCCTTGGCCCAACTGGCTAATGGGATAGTTCTGGCAGAACAGACATGAAAGGTTACAGTTGGTGAAGAACATGGTGCCTGATCCATGTTTGCCTACCAGCGGCGCTTCCTCCCCAAAATGAGGCCCATAGCTGGACACCATTGCTTCGCGAGGCGTACGACATTTGCCCGTATGGTCAGCCAGGCGATTCACACCACAACTGTGAGGGCAAACCGAACAACTCTCAAGCAGGGATACGGCAGGTTCTATCCGTTTCCTTAGCTCGCCAGTGTTAGAGAGCTCCAGATAAGCCGCCAACTTGTCTATTCCTCGTTCTCTTCAGCAGGCTTCCTCTTTTTCTTGATTACCTCTGCCTCTGTACGCGGTATGAGTTCCGAAATTGGCTTGCTCTTCTGGGTGCCTTTCTTGGCTTTCTTGGGCTCTCTGTGCCTGTAGTCGCGTCTACCCATGGCTGTACCTCAATTTCTCCCAGGCTGCTCTTGCTGCCTCACTCTCAGCAGCTTTCTTGCTTCTGCCTGTGCCTTTGGCCAGTGCCTCTCCCTCCACCAGGATTTCAGTTGTAAATTGTTTATTGTGGTCAGGACCGATAGCGTCTACCAAATGATAGACTGGTGCCGGCCTCTTCTGCCCCTGGATGAGTTCCTGCAATAACGCCTTGTAGTTCGGGGTTGTCTTTCCTGTCCTGACTCTATCAAGTTCAGGCTTGAGCTGCCTCAGAACGAAGCTCCTGGTTTGGGGCAATCCCCGGTCCAAGTACAAAGCACCAATCAATGCTTCCATAGCATTTGCAAGGTTGCTCGGCTTCGACCTTCCCCCGTTTGCCTCCTCTCCTTGTCCGAGCAAGAGCCAGTCACCAAGCTTGAGGGAAGAAGACAGTCTGGCCAGAGTCTCACGGCAAACCAGAGAAGCGCGAATCTCAGTAAGGGCTCCTTCGGCGAGGTCGGGGAACTCTCCATATAGCTCTTCTGCCACAATGAAATTGAGTATGGCATCACCAAGAAACTCTAAGCGTTCATTGCTGGGTGGCGTGAACCGGGGGTTCTCGTTAAGATAGGATGGGTGCACGAAAGCCTGCTGCAATGAAGATTCATCACGGAAAGACAGCCTCAACTTTTTCTGGCAATCGTTCCAATCGGTCATTCTTCGGATCAAGTATAGCAACAAAGGTCAGGCCGCTCAAACTGGCGCGGTGCGTTGTGGTAACCATCTGTGAGACCGCGAGAAGAGTGAAGCAACGGATCAAGCTCCTTCTGCAGCAATGAACCAGCGGCAATGGTCCATAGTGCCATTGACTCCCGGGTAGCCGTTCTGTAAGATTGGGAATTGGTCGCTGCGGTTGCGGCGAGGCGATCCGGATGGTAATAAGGTTCCTGGGGACACACAACGCGGAGTCCAAGAACACGAGGCTCGTGTCCTTCCTCATTGATGATGTGCTCGCTGTAGACGCGGGGAGCCTGGTTTCAGAACTGACCCTCTCTGAGCAGAAGAGAATAAAGGCCATACTACTTTCCCACGGTCATTACGACCATATCAAGGCAGTGCCCGCCTTTGCCTTCAATAATTCTGACCGCACTACGAAGGTCATAGCTACTTCGAAGACTCTTGAAATTCTGTCGTCTCACTTAATTGACGGTGTGGTCTATCCTGAATTCGCGAGCCAGGCTTCGTTTCTACGAAAGGCAGCGCTTCGATTGGTTTCGGTGGAACCTTTTCATCTACAGGATGTAGAAGGGTATCAGGTTATGGCAGTGCCCGTACGACATCCTCTTGGTGGGGTGGGCTTTGCAATAACTAGTGGAGATGGGAAGGATCTGTTCTATACGGGTGATACTGGGCCAGGCCTTTCGTCCGTATGGAGCAGGATATCTCCAGAACTGCTGGTAGTCGATGTTACATGGCCTAACAGCCTTGCCAGCGCAGCTAGAGATGCGGAGCATCTTTGTCCGGAGATGCTCCAGGAGGAATTGGTCGAGCTCAGTCGAGTAAATGGTTGTTTGCCTAAGGTGGCTGTGGTCCACGTTAGCCCCCAGCACGAAGCTCAAATAGAGCGAGTAATCGTAGGGGTAGCGAAATCGCTGGGAGCTTCGATCAGGATTGCCCACGAGGGTGAGGAGCTTGTCCTGTAGTAGAAATAGCCAGCTATCTGGGCTGTGAGCTGTCCGACGTATCGAGCCTAACCTTTAGCCAAGCCACCAGTCTTATTGATCTTGGTCCTGTTTCCAGTAACCAAAGGCCGACCCGAGCTTGTCCTGTAATTTTCTGGTCTTGGTGAAAGCCTCAAAGAAAGTCTTGCAGTCGTCGAGCATTGTCTGTGCGTACTGTATGGCTTTGGGCAGATCCTCATCGGGCGTATTCGATACTCTGCCGTGACCGGGGTAGATATGGTTGACCTTCAGAGTACTCAAGCGCCGGACCGAATTGACGTAGTCGCTTACATTACCCCCCACAGCTATCTCGGACAGAGTACCTCCCGCGAACACTGTGTCTCCAGTGAACAGCAGTCCCGCTCTCGGTTCATATAGGCAGATGCAACCTGAGGTGTGCCCAGGCGTATGTATTACATGAAGTTCATAGTTGCCAAGATCAACTATGGAACCGTCTTCCAGCCAGATGTCTACCCAGAAGGGTTTGCTGGGCTGGTCGCGCTTAAGGAAGGTGACAAATTCATCCTGCAGCTCTAGCTTGTTAGCT
>Ga0180437_10002947_pt1 | contig 26137 bp, 28 predicted proteins | sample SS_ome_4_FD_132410 | JGI IMG/M metagenome (GOLD analysis project Ga0180437, IMG submission 132410) | Hypersaline lake sediment archaeal communities from the Salton Sea, California, USA - SS_3_D_1 metaG | ecosystem: Environmental > Aquatic > Non-marine Saline and Alkaline > Hypersaline >... | reverse complement strand
TGTGATATGAGTTGTGCCCGGTCGACGGCGGTTGGATCGGTCGATATGGTTTCGTCTTCGATCGATACCAACCGAAGTTGACACAAGCGAAATGCCCTTCGACTATGCGCGGCTTCGTGCCCTCGAGTAGCGCGTTCGACAAGACCCAATGCTTCCCCACATTCGCGGCGACGACTTTCGATCGATCGTTGGCCGTACCGTAAAGCTTTTGATCGACCTTGCGACTGTGATCGATCATGCGTTCGGTCCATGCCATTTTGTGATCGGGCGTGAGAGTTGTCGGCGAGATCCGAATCCCTTGTTCCCATGCAAGCTCGACGAGCTTTGCGGTCGGAAGCATGAGACCGAGCGCGTCGGCGATTCGTTGTGCGCCTTCTGCCGTCACGTTTGGGCGAACCGAGTCGCCCGAAACTCCGATCGCGAGCGCGTCGCGCATGACTCGGAAAGTGGCACTTCGCGACCCGCGTTCCGATCGAAGCTCGCGAAGATCGGTCGGCAAGTGCATTCGCTTTTGCACGGCGCCGACGATCATGTCTTCGCGTTTCCGGCTTGGTTCTTTGGGCAGCGAAGCGAAAAATTCAGCGGCTCCTACGCTTGCCATGCGCGATAGCTTACCACGCGATCGCGCGGGGTAGTGGACTGCGCGGATTGACGTCGGTACACTGGACCGAAGCGTCGAAGAAATGGCCGTTCCCACGATCAGCACAATCGGCCCGAGCAAGGGTCACACGGGCGGGCGAACGCTCGTCGAGATCACGGGATCGAACTTCCGTCTTCCGACGATCCAAGCGGCGGGAGAAACCGATCGACAATCGTTGCCGCTGACGGTCGCGGTTTACTTCGGCGACGAGCCGGCGCGATCGTTGATCATTGTGAGCGGGTCGCGGCTCTATGCCGAGACACCGATCCACGATCCCGGCGTGGTAGCGATCAAGGTCGAGAACCTAGACGACAACGGTTCACCGATCGCGAGCGAGAGCGTCACGCAAGCGAACGCGTTCGAGTTCGTTCGGCCGATCATCACAACCGAGCCCGAGAACGAGAGCGACCTTCAACGCGTTGTGAGAACGTTCGTTCTCGAACTCCAACGACAGATCCTCGAAAACGTCCAGATCAGTCAACACACGGATTTCGACGAAGCCGGAAACGTCTTGATCGAAGTCGTTCACGTCGCCGAACTTCCCGGGCTTGCGCTCGTCGGCCCGGACGTCGAAGAGAATCGGTTCTATTCGATCAACGCGGAGCCCGAACACGACGTCGAAGGTCTCGAAGGTGTCGAGTTCAACTCGTTCCAAGTTCCGCGAACCGTTGATCTCACCTTCACGATCGTCGGCGTCAGTGATCGCAAGATGGAGCTTCTCAACCTCCAGCACGCGGCCGAGTATTTCTTCGCGAAGAATTTCGAGCTTCGCATGTTGCGCGATCAGAACGATCCGTCGCTCGGCTTCGTCGAGTATGAGATCGCGCTGACGGAAGACTTCAACACGACGGGCGTTGCGAACAACTCGAACCTTTGGGCTTTCGAGGGGAAAGCCGTGATTCGGGGCTTCGATATTGAAACTCTTGCTGGCGTGGACCTTGGGATCGACAATAGCGTGATTCGACGCGAAGCCTACGCCGACGACGATCCCGTGACCCTCGAACTCGAACAACTGTCCCCCGACCCGTCACTCGTCGTCAGATCCATTCTGAGCCCCGGAGAGAAACGGCCATGATCGCAATCAAGAACAAGACTCGTCGCATGCTCGTTCTGAATCTCGATCGATCCGACCATGTGAAGGTCCGAAAGATTCCCGTCGTTCGTCAACTGATCAACGGCGGAAGCGTCGGCGAGTTCGTGAAGAAGCGGCTCGCTGATTCGCTGACGATCCTCGCACGCGCGACGGTCTCGAATCTTCCCGATTCGGTCGGCGAGTGTACCGAAGTCAAGAACGCGGAAGCGGCCGGCCAGATCCAGATCATTCGCGGGGCGATCGTCGATCGTTCCCAGCGTGAAGCAAACAACCCGGCGCCCCCGGCGCCGTCGAAGACGGACACGAAGAAGCGCGCCCGCGGCGGGCGCAAGGGTTCCGAAGCGAAGTCAAACGTCGAAGGGTAAGTGAACCATGGCCGAACTACTCGCAGCAAAGATCGTCGTTCAAGAAGAAGAGCCCCAAGTTCGGAAGATCCCGACGGGGCCGACCGCGACAACCGCGGCCGTCGGCGTGACCGAACGCGGCCCGGTTGGAGTCGCGACGAAGGTCACTTCGCCCGAAGACTACTCGAAGAAGTTCGGAGGCTACTCGGCGAACGCTCTCGATCTGCCGCTCGCCGTCGCGAACTTCTTCGACGAAGGCGGACAGGCGATCTATATCACCCGGACCGTTCACTACACGGATCCCGCAACCCCCGCGACGAAGACGAGCGCGGCGGCGACGGGAACGATTCAGACGGCCGCGCTCGGCGCGAGCGCGGGAAGCGTGCTCGGAACCGTCGTCGAGCCGTTCAGCATTGTCCATTTGGACAAACTCGATCTCAACGTCGACGGCGGGGGGACTCAATCCGTCAACTTTGCCGCGATTGCTGCAATCGTGACCGCGGGCAATACCGAAACCTACTCTTTGAGCGACGGCCAAACGTTGACGGTCAAGATCGACGGCGGCGGCGTGCAAACAGTCACGTTCAATACGGCTGAGTTCGTTTCGATTGGCGCCGCAACGGCGCTCGAAGTCGCGGCCGTCATGAATGCCGAACTCACGGGTTGTTCCGTCGACGTGAACGCGGGCGCGCCACGGATCACGAGCGACACACTCGGCACGGATTCGGGGGTCGAAGTCACGGGCGGAACGGCAAACACGGCGCTCGGTTTCCCGACGTCTCCATCCGTCGGCAGCGGCAACATTTCCGACGCGAGCGCACTCACGGCCGCTGAAGTGAAGACGGTCGTCGAAGCGAACACGACCGGAATCACGGTCACTGACGAGAACGGGCAAGTTCGGATCAGTTCTGACACAACCGGCCCGACGAGTTCGATTCAGGTCGAAGCAACGTCGACCATGGACACGAAGCTCGGGTTCGACAACGCCACGCACACGGGCGCCGCGGCCGGCGCCGTCGATACGCTTCAAGTGGACGGCAAGTATGACGGCGAGTATGCGAACTCGCTCTCGATCGAGATCGCGGCGGCAACGAGCGGCGTTGCGACCGAGTTCAATCTTCGCGTTCTCGAATCCGGCGTTCTCGTCGAAGTCTTCCCGAACGTGACCATGGATGACACGCTGACGAACTTCGTCGAGACGATCGTGAACGACGAGAACAACGGAAGCGTTTTGATCACGGTGACGGATCTCGACGCGGCGTTGACTTCGCCCGACGATCGGCCGGCGAACGGTTCGACGAGTCTCACGGGCGGCGACGACGGTCTGACCGGGCTCGACGACAACGACTTCATTGGATCGAGTGTCGGTCTCACCGGGATCCGTTCGCTCGATCAGATCAACGACGTTCGGCTTCTGATCGTTCCGGGCCGCGCGACGAGCGCCGTTCAGAACTCCATGATCACTTACGCCGAAGTCATTCGCGACGAGAGCATGCTCGCGATCCTCGATCCTCCGGCGGGTCTGACGGCGGCGCAGATCATCACATACGTCAAGGCGACGGCAGCGCTCAAGGGGTTGTCGGAGTTCGGCGCGATCTATTGGCCGCGGATCAAGGTCGACAACCCGAGCCGCGTTCTCTATGGCAACGAAGCAACGATCGTCGCGGCTCCGTCGGGCGCGCTCGCTGGCATGTTCGCACGCGTCGACGGGGCGAGCCCGGGCGGCGTGTACGAAGCGCCCGCGGGGATCGAGATCGGGCAGCTTCGAACCATGCGCGGCGTCGAGACGACCGAAGTTAACGACGAGCGGAAGCGTGATCTCGTCTACCCCGAATTGATCAACCCGATCGTTTCGATCGAAGGCGAGCCGCGTCACGTCGACGGCGCGCGCACGCTGAAAGAAGACGGCAACTTCCCGACCGTGGGCGAGCGTCGCGGCGTGATCTTCATTTCGACTTCGCTCAAGTCGGGACTGAAGTTCGCGAAGTTCCGCAAGATCAAGCAAGCCACGCGGAAGCGACTCGAACGAACGACGCGCTTGTTCTTGATCATTCAGACGAACAACGACGCATTTGCAAGCGACATTCCGAGCGAAGCCTTCTTCGTCGACTTCTCGGAAGCGCTCAATCCTCCGAGCGTTGCGTTCGGGCGGAAGATCGTCGGGCGCGTCGGCTTGGCAACGGCGAAGCCGGCCGAGTATATCATCATCCGTCTGTCACAAGACACGCGAGCCATTCAGGCCGAACTCGCCGAAGCGGCGTAACCCGTCGAAGAGATCAGAAGAGAGAGAAAGGGACACGATCATGGTGCTCGGAACCCCCCGAACGTTTCACAAGAAGTTCAAGTTTCTGGTCGAGATCGACGGCGTTGCCTATGCGGGCTTTCAGAAGTGCTCCGAGTTGAGCGCGGAGATCGCGAAGATCGAACACTCGGAAGGCGGGACGCTTTCGCCCGACAAGTCACCCGGACGCGTGTCGTTCACCGACGTTACGCTCGAACGCGGCGCGACCGACGACAACGATCTTTGGGACTGGTTCAAAGAGACGGCCGACGCGGTGAACAATACCGGGCTTGTCGAGCCCGAGTTCGAGCGCAATCTCGATATCATTCAGCAAGCGCGCGACGGCTCCGAGATCCGACGCTGGAATCTCTACCGCGCATGGCCGACGAAATTCACGGCCGGCGAATGGGACAACGAAGCCGACGAGAACGTGATCGAGAACGTGACGCTCACGTTCAAGGCTTTCGATCGCGAGACGTGATCGGCGCGTCCCGCGACGCGTGAGACCGAGCCCGAGCGCGTCGAAGATGGACACGAGCGACCCCCCGCCCCGAGCACGGGCGGCGGGGTCGCGTGGTTTTTGACCCGAGCGCGCCGGCTGCTCGAGGCCGCTAGGACGGGCTCTCTCGGCCGTTTTCTCCGGCACGGGTCACGGGTCGGACCGTGGACCGAAAACGCGTCAGCGCCCGGCCTGGACGGCTTGTGATACGCTTCGGGCCATGCCGATCGAAATCGAATGCCCGTCCGGGTTAGTTGGGAAGGTCAGAGGGTTGAAGGGTCGCGACGGCCGGTTTCTCACCGACCAGACGATCGCGCGTCAGGGAACCATGATCGATCACATTCTCGGCGCATGCTGGGAAGAGACGGTCGAGCCCGGCGTCTACTCAAACGGGGCCATTCGCCCCGACGGTTTCCCCAATTGGGGGAAGGTGCTCCAAGGGGATCGAACCTATGCCTTGATCCAAGTTCGGATCGCGGGTGCGGGAACGACGGAATACGGGTTCAAGGTCCAGTGTTCAAACCGCCCCGCGTGCGGTTCGCGCTTCGAGTGGGAAATCGATCTCGACGATCTTCCCGTGAAGGATCTTTGCGACGAGTCACGCGAGAAGCTTCGCGCTGGCAAGAACGAGTTCTCGGTCGTCATGCCGGGCACCGAAGAGCGTCGAGCGCTTCCGACTTCAGAAGACGCGATCGAACTCGCGCGAATGGAAGGCCGGCGCCCCCCGCGACCGAAGTTCGAGATCGTTCCCGATACCGGGAAGCTCGTTCACTTCCGGTTGCCGACAGGCGAGACCGAGCAACGAACCGAACGGATCCGTCGACAGAACCGACGAGACCGACGCAAGACGAAGACGGACAAGTCGAACAACTTGATCCAGGCGATCATGGCTCGCGTGATCGGCGTCGACGGAATCGAGGCCGGCAAGCATAACGAAGGCTTGATCGAGTTTTTCGAAGACGCGGATCTTCCCGATCTCAGCAGATTGATCGCGCGCTTCGACGAGCACGATTGCGGCGTCGAGACCGTGATCGAGATCGAGTGTCCAGACTGCGGGGAGCTTCAGGAAATCGAACTCCCTTTCGACAAGAACTTCTTTTTCCCCGAGAGGTAGACGAAGACGACGACGAAACAACGCCACGCGATCACATGGTCGAAGCGCTCTTCGGAAGCTTCGACTTAGACGACTTCTGGAGTCTCGTGTTCGAGTTGCTCTATACTCAACACGGCGGGTCCGGGTTGGGCTTGACCATGACGGACATATGGGAACTTCCGATCGAGCGACTTCAATTCTTTTACGACGAACTTTCGTCGCACCGAAGAAGCGAAGCAAACGCGCTACGAAGCGCGGCGAAGAAACGGTGAACGCGTGGCGTTGAACACACTCGGTCTCGGCTTTCTCTTCACGGCGCGCGATATGGCGTCCGGCGTCATGATGCGCGTGAACCGAACGTTCAACTCGACGGCGAGCAAGACGGCGAAGTCCATGTCGGTCATGCAGGGCGCCATGGTCGCGGCGGGGGTTGGACTTGCCGCGGTCGGAGCCGGGCTCGGGATCGTTGCGGCCGGCTTCGGCATGGCGAACAAGTATGCCGCATTCGAGCAATCGGTCGCGGCCGTCGGAGCCGTGACGAAGGCAACCGCGACCGAACTAGACGCGTTGAAAGAAGCGGCGATCCAAGCAGGGATCGAAACGCAATTCTCACCCGACGAAGCAACGCAAGGTTTGCTCTCTCTCGCAACCGCCGGCCAGACCGCGACCGATTCAACGAAGACGTTGATCCCGGTTCTCGATCTCGCGGCGGGTTCTCTCGGTCAACTCGGAGTCGCCGAAAGCGCCGAAGCCGTCGTCGGTACGTTGAACGCTTACGGCATGGCTGCCGAAGAAGCGGCCGGAACAACCGACAAGCTACTTCGGATCACGCAACTCTCGAACTTCCAAGCGCGCGACTTTTCGATCGGCTTGTCCAAGGCCGCGGCGGCGGGCGCAACGTTCGGTCAAAATCTCGACGACGTTCTGATCACAATGGGTCTTCTTCGGAATCGAAACATCGACGCGAGTTCGAGCGCGACGGCGCTTCGCGAATCGCTTCGTCGAGTCGGCTCCGACAAGAACGCTCAGAAAGCGGTCGAAGACGTCGGCGTTGAAGTCTTCGGCGCTGATAAGAAGATGCGATCGATCGTCGACATTATGAGCGACTTCGCGATCAAGACTGAAGACTTGAGCGCGAAAGAACGGAACCGCGCCGTCGTGCAAGCGTTCGGCGCGCGTGGCTTGCTCGCGTTCAATGCGATCCAGAAAGCGACCTTTACCGAAATGGTCAAAGGCGAGAAGATCGTCCATAAGGGCGCAGCGGCGATCGAAGCCATGCGGAAGAAAATGGGCGACGCGAAAGGCACGGCCGCGGCATTCCGCGAAGCGTTGCTCGATACCTTCGAAGGTCAGAAGACTTTGATCAAGGGATCACTTGAAACGCTCGGGGTTGTCGCGGGCGAGGGGTTCGCGGCAACGTTCAAGCCTCTGATCTCGGTCATGATTCAGGGGCTCAACTTCTTGATCAAAGTGATCAAGGCTACACCGACTCCAGTCAAGCAAGCGTTTGCCGCGGCGGCGCTTCTCTTCGGCGGGTTCTTGACGGGCGGCGGGGCGGTTACAATGCTCGTCGCCGCGATCGCATTGCTGATCCCTGTGATCAAGATCGTCGCGATCGTTCTCGGCGTTGTGCTTCTCGCGGTCCTTCCCGTGATCGCCGCACTCGGCGCGCTTACGTTCGCCGTGCTCGGGTTCGTGACGGCGTTTCAAGAAGTCGAAGGGCTCGGGGGGAAAGCCGTGTCCATCTTCGAGAAGATCAAGCTCGGGTTTCGAGCGCTCTCGCAAGTCTTCTCGCAAGGCGGGTTTAGTGGCGAAGTCAAAAAAGAGTTAGACAAGGCCGAGAACGAAGGGATCAAGAACTTCGCGATCAAGGTCTTTCTCTTCGTCGAGCGGATCAAGAACGCTTGGGAAGGTCTTGTGAAGGGATTCCGCGGAACGATCAAAGCGGCGAAGCCAGCGTTCGACGCGTTCCTGAACGCGCTCGATCAATTGGGGAAGCGTCTCGGCGTGTTCGGCGAAGAAGCGGACGCAGACGACGCAGCAAGCAAGTTCGACGCGTGGGGGAAGAAAGGCGAACAAGCCGGCAAGATGCTAGGCGACGCGTTCGTGAAGCTAGTTCAGATCATGACGTTTGCAACGACGGCAACGACCGTCGCGGTTGACGCATGGAACGAAGTGAAGCCGGTTCTCGAACTCTTGCGCATGCCAATGAAGCAACTAGCCGACGCGTTGCAGTTGTTCAACCGGCAACTTGACGCTTCGAGCGGCAAGGCGGGCGACGCAACTTCGGACTGGCAAAGCTTCGCGACTGTGCTTCAAGCCGTCTTCGTGATCGCAACCGCTATGGTCGGCGCGTTTATCACACTAACGTCGATCATTGTTAGCGGGGTTGCGGCCGGTATGTCGGCAGCGTGGAATGTCGTGCTCGCCGTCGTGCATGCGGTATGGGGCGCAATGCAATTCGTCTACTTCTTCTTGACTGGACAATGGGGGAAGGCTTGGGAAGTAGCGCGCGAGACTGTGATCAGTGTCGGCGGCGATATCGTCAACGCGATCATGGATCTGGTTGCAGGGATCGCGAGCGCGATCGACGCGCTCGCCGCGGTTGCAGGGAAGGATCTCGGGCTCGCGAAGAAGGTTGCAGCGAAGCAAGCCGCGTTCAATCGAAAGGCCGAGAAGCAAAAACAACTTCGCACGGCGGGACCGGGACAGATCCAAACGGGCGGGCTTGCCGGCGTTGCCGCGAAAGCCGCTTTAGCCGCTGGCCCGGTAGTCGCCCCGGCGGCGCCGGGCGCATTCATTGGGCCGCCACTTCCGCCCGAAATGATCAAGGCGCAAGCCGAGACGGCCGGCGGGATCGAGAAGGTCGCGAGTTCAGTCTCGGCAGCCGTGAAGGGGATCAAGATCCCGTCGCCGACCGTGACAACTCAACTCGTCGTCGACGGCGAAGTTCTCGCCGAAGCCGTCAAGAAAGCCGGGGAAAGCGGAACCGACTTCGCCCCGAGCGACAACCCGCAACCGTGATCTGAAATGTCCACCTTCGTCACAACCCCGCTTCGAATGTCGTTCACTGAGCTTCGCGGGGGACTGACCTTCGAAGCGATCTACAACCCCGAAGAGCTGAACGAGATCCTCGAAGCCAATTGGACCGAACTCGAAGTTCTCGGGCTCTCGCACAAGCCGCAACAATACCAGAACACGAACCCGCATCAATTCACGTTCAAGCTAGAGTTTGACGCATACGCCGACGGAAAGAACCGGCTCGTCGACATTCTTCTTTGGCGGCGATTCTTGCTCTCTCTCTTCTATGCGCCACGCGGATCGCAAGACGTGATCGGCGGATCGCCGACGCGGTTTCTCTTCGTCTGGCCGAACTTCATTGCGCTGACTTGCGTTATCCATCGGGCCGAGTTCACGCACAAGCGCTTCAACAAAGACGGACAGCCGACCCTGTTCGAAGTCGACGTGACGATCAAAGAGATCCGAGACGTTCGGCTTCTTGCCGACGAAGCTCTCGGCGACGGAACGTTTCGCGGCGGCGAAGAAGGGATCGGCGAAAGCGTGGTTTGACTATGCCCCCCCGACGATTCTCGCGACACACGTTCACCGAAGGCGTCGAAGATGGACAGTCGCCTGCGCGACTCTACCTCACACGGCGCGAACGCTTCTTTTACCGCAAGCTCGACGACAATATCACTCACACGGTCGTCGGCGGCGAGACGTTGCAGTCGATCGCGTCGCGCTACTTCTCGCCCATGAAGCGCCCCGCGGGTCTTTGGTGGGTGGTCGCCGACTTTCAACCCGAACCGATCCACGATCCGACGCTCGCGCTCGTCGAAGGTCAAACGCTCTTCGTTCCGTCGCTTCGCACACTGAACGAAGAGATCCTTTCCGAAGCTAGGCGCGAGACGTGACCGATCGAAGCGCGCCGGTCTTCTACGTCAAAGCGTCTTCTCGAGGCAAGAAAGGCGAGCCAACAGAACGCGTCGACGTCTCTTCGCGTGTCACTTCGTTTACGTTCGAAGACACCGAGAAGAAGGCCGACAAGCTTTCGATCACGGTCGACAACCACGACTTGACGCAACTCGAAACGGGGTTTTGGGCGCAAGGGCAAGTCTTGACCGTTGCATTCGGCTACGCCGATCGACTCTCGCCCGCGCGCGAAGCTGTGATCAAGAAGGTTACGGGGTCGCGTCAGTTGAAAGTCGAAGCGCACGCGAAGAGCGTTCTAATGGATCGCGAGAAGAAGTCGCGAACCTTCGAGAATAAGACGCGATCGCAAGTCGTGACCGAGATCGCCGAAGAGAACGGCTACACGGGCGAAGCACTCGACGTGCAAGACACCGAAGTCGAACTTGAAGCGATCACGCAAGCGCGACTTTCCGACGCTCAATTCTTGCGCCACTTGGCCCAGAAAGAAGGCTTCGAGTTTTGGGTCGACTTCACGGGGCTCCATTGGAAAGAACGCGACTTCGCGCAACAGCCGATCCGTGAACTGATCTACTTCACCGATCCCGGGCGCGGTGACATTCTGACTTGGAACGTCGAGAACGATATCTCGAAGAAGCCGTCGCGCGTGACGTACAAGGGGCGCGACCCGAAGAAGAAGAAAGACACGAGCGGAACGGGTGACAACGACACGACGAGCGATCGCGCGGTTGCGGGCGACGTGATCGAAATGGTTGATCGTCGCACGGGCGAGACGACCGCGAAGCGTTACGAGAACACGAGCAACGACGAGACGCACCCGACGAGCGAAACGAGCGACGCGGCGGCAGCCCGAGCCGCGAAAGGTCGATACAAGCGCGGGCAAGCGAACACGGTTCAACTTACACTCTCGATCGTTGGCGATCCCGACTTGCTCGCGAAAAGCGTGATCCACGTCAAGGGGATCGGCGACAAGCTATCGGGGCGTTACTATGTGAGCACGGCAACGCACAAGCTTACTGGCTCTTACACGACTGCTCTCAAGTGCAAGCGCAACGCTTCGAGCAGTGGTCGCGGTCTCGGCGGGGCGCAAGGCATAGCGGCGCAAGGGGACAAGAACAAGAAAGGCGCGAAGAAGGATCAAGACAAGCTCGAACCGATCGAGAAGGTCGATCGTCGCACGGGCGCAACGTCGATCCAGTATCGCGACACGCGCGGGAAAGAAGAGAAGAAGAAGTGAGTCTCGAAAACCCCGAAGGCGAAGCGAAATATTTCGCCATGTATACCGGCGTCGTCGTCAAGCGAAACGATCCGCTCAAACTTGGACGCGTCAAGTTTCGGATCCCGGGACTGATCGAAGAAGAGAGCGCTTGGGCGTGGCCGTTTGGTTGCCCGGGTGGCGGCGGCGGGAAGAAGCGGATCGGGATCAAGTTCGTTCCGCGGCTCGACGCGGAAGTCGTCGTCTTGTTCCATCTGGGCGACATAGATCATCCGTACTATGCGCCCGGCAATTGGGGGCTTCCCGACGACGAGAACGGCGAAGAGATTAACGAAGCTCCGGGGGGCGGGCGCGAACCCCCGACGGGCGCCGACGAACTCGACGCGGAAGGCGAAGTGATCGACGCTGACGACGCGCCGAACGTCGACGTAATCGAGACCGAGAGCTTCTTGATCGCGTTCGACGAGCGCGGGCAAGACGGGAAGGGTTCGCTCGTCTTCCGTCACAAGAAGACGGGCGACGGATTCGAATACGACGGCGCCGAGAACGTTTGCACCATGCGGGGGACCATGGCTTGCCGGATCGTTTCGCAAAGCGTGATCAACATTGAAGCACCCCAAGTCACGATCAACGGTCGGCAAGTCTTGTCGAGTGACAACCCGATCTAGGGGGAGCTATGCCGATCAAGTCGATCGATCTCGAAGTCTTGTGTCCACGTTTGAAGACGGCGCCCGGCGTGATCTGTATCGTCATGCCGGGCGGGGTCGAGTATTGCGTCTCTGCCGAGCCCGACCTTCCCGATCTCGTCACCATGACGAAGAAGTTTTTCGAAGGCGTCAACTCCATGCTTGCGCCGTTGCAGCCGTTTCTCGACGTGCTCGACGTGATCTTCGCGTTCAAAGATTGCATCGTTGCGATCCCTGATTCGCTCGGGCCGCCACCGAACCCGCAGCCCATGATCGACTGCTTGGAAAATCTCTTGTCGAAGGTGGACAACCTGACGAAGTATTTTCCCCAAGTGGCGATCCCTGTCATGGCGATCATGATCATGGACGCGCTGATCGGTTTTCTCGTCGAGTACAAGCGAACGATCGAGCGAATGATCGCGCGGCTCGACGCGATCATTCAGTCGCAGACGAAAGCGCGCGAACTCGGCAACGTCAAGATGGAGGCCGTAGCCGATTGCATGGAGGGGAACTTGAACGTCGAACTCGAAACCTTGAACGCTGGCTTCGAGCCGTTGCAAAGAGTGATCGGCGCGATCAACGCGTTTCTCGATCTCGCTGGCTTGCCTTGCATTCCAGCGGTTCCCCTGGTCAGTGAATTGACCGAAGACGCGCTCGAACCGCTCGACGAAGCGATCGCGTTTCTGACCGAGCTTCGCGACTCGATCCCGGTTCCCGACATTCGCTTCGAGGGTAGTTTCTCGAAGCCGTGCGAACCCTAACCCGCGGTCCGAACCGCGGGAAAATGGACCCGGGAAACTCGAACTAAGCAAACGCGGGCGTTTTCGGATACACTGACCGGCAACGCATGGCTTCCGATGACGTGACACCGCTCGACCGCTTTCTCGGTTTCGGGATCGTTCGACCTTTTCAGCGCGACAAGAAAAACGATTTCGCGAGCACGGGCGGGCGCGAGCTAGTTCGAAGCGTGCTCGGGCAGATCCTTGGCACGAGAGCGCAAGGCGAGCACACCGACGGCGAGATCGTTTGGCGTCAAGAACTCGGCTCGAAGCTTCACACGCTGAAACACCGGAAGGGCAATCTCGTTCGCGAGCTTGCACGCGTCTACGCGCAAGAAGCGATCGACAAGCAAGAGCCACGGATCCGCGTGGCGAACATTACGCCGACCTTCGATCGGCAACAACGCGCGATCACGCTGAAAGTCGTCGCCGACTTCATTGATCAGAACGTACCCGGGAACAAGGTCTTGATCCCCGGCGTCGAAGTCGAAGTGATTCTCGGGTGAACCATGGCGATCCTACCGACCCCCAATCTCGACTATACCGACAAAGACTTCGACTCGCTTCGGTTGCGACTCTACAACTTGATCGCGTCAGTCTTCCCGACATGGACCGACGCGAACGTCGCCAACTTCGGAAACATTCTCGTCGAACTCTTCGCCCATGTCGGCGACGTCTTGACCTTCTACCAGGACAACCAAGCGAACGAGAGCCGTTGGACTACCGCGCGACTTCGCGAGAGCATGATCGCGCTAACGAAACTGATCGGCTTCCAGCCGGAAGGCGCGAAAGCGGCGCAAGTCGACGTGACGATCACGGCTCGCGACGCGGCGACGGGCGGGCTTCCCGTCGGCGACGTGAACATTCCGGCGGGCACATTCGTTCAGACGGCGGAAGTCACTGATCCGATCGTCTTTCAACTTCTCTCGACGGCTTCGATCGCGGCGGGCACTGACCCGCCCGAAGACACGGTGACGGCTGAACATAGCGAATCACACGAAGACTCATTCGTGAGCACGGAACTTGCCAACCAAGAGATCACACTCTCGTCGACACCGTATCTCGACGACTCGGCGATCGTCGTTGCGTCGGATGGAGCTTATACCGAAGTCGAGAACTTTCTCTCGTCGACCGCAACGGATCGTCACTTCCGAGTCGTCGTCAACTCGGCCGATCGTGCGTTGCTTCGGTTCGGGAATGGAGTCAACGGGAAGATCCCGGTTGGCACGATCGCGGTAAGTTACAAGACGGGCGGCGGCGAAGAAGGCAAGATCGAAGAAGACACGATCACTCAGATCCCCGGATCGTTCCGCGACTCTCTCGGGAATCAACTCGTCGTAACGGTCACGAACGCGTCGGGTTCGAGCGGCGCACAAGATCGGCAAACGGTCGAGCAGATCCGAGCCGCGGCGCCCGAAGCCGTGCGCGTGCAAGAGCGCACGGTTTCGCGTGAAGACTTCGAGATCGTCGCGCGTGGCGTTGAAGGCGTGGCTCGTGCTTTCATGGCCACGATCAACGAAGACCCGGCGATCGCCGAGAACACGGGCTTTCTCTTCGTTGTGCCAGAAGGCGGGGGTCTTCCGTCGCAAACGCTCAAAGACGAGATCGCCGACTTGTTCGACGAAGACGGCGACTATCCCGCAACACTAACGTTCCGCGTGATCGTCAGCGATCCGCTTTACAAGACGGTCAACGTCGTTGCGACTGTCTTTCCCGAAGAAGGCGCGGATCTCGACCCGACTTCCGACGGCTATCTCGGCGACGCGATCCGAGATCGGCTCGAAGACTTCTTCGCGATTCAAGACGAAGACGGACAGCCGAACGAGCAGATCAAGTTTGGCTTCTTCTACAAAGACTCGAACGGGGTCTCGACGAGCGAACTTCCCCTTTCCGACGTTCAGAACGTGGTCCGTGACACGCCCGGCGTTCGCAAGCTCTCGGATCGTGTCGAAGGCTTCACGCTGAACGGCTATCACCGAGACGTCGAACTCGAACGGCGAGAGTTCCCGCAACTCGGAACGGTCACTCTGATCAACGGCGACGATCTCGAATCACTCTGACATGGCGCACACGTTCGAAAATTTGAGCTTTGAAGAAGCGAAAGCCGGTTCGCTGAAGACGCTCGACGGGAACGAGATCGAGCCGGCAAGCTGGACCGTTGTTGAGTGGACTACCGCGCAAGAAACGATCGACTTCCCGAATCCCGAATACTTGCTCGCGCTCGAATCGTTCGAGATTGGATGGGGCAACGACGACTTTCTCTTCGCGTTCGTCGGCGTTGCGTTCGATCTCGAAGCGGCGATCTTCGACGCTGGCCCGAGCCCCCAAGTCGTCGAGACGTTCGAGCAATTTTGGTCGTCGAACGAAGACTTTCTCTTCGTTCTCGGTCGCACCGAAGCGGCTTCGTTTGGCGCGTCGCTCGAACTCTTCGACGGCTTCGAGAACGGTTGGGGGAACGACGCGTTCGTGTTTGTCTTCGACGATTCGGTCGAGCCGGGAACGCTACTCGAGGCCGCGACGAGCAACCCCGAAGACTTCGAGAGCGGTTGGAGCAACGACTCATATCTGACCGAGTTCGACAGTCCGGGAACGCAACTCGACGCGGCCGAGTTCGCAAGCTCGGATCCGTTCGAGAGCTTTGACGACGTTACGCCGGATTATGTATGGGCGATCAGAGTCGACGTTCCGACGACGAGCACGGCAACTTACCGCGTGACGATCAACGGGGAAGTCGTTGAGTATGTCGGGCAGAGCGAAGACGACGAAGCGATCCGCGACGAACTCAAGTCACGGATCGACAACCTATCGCTTCCGCTGCAAACGCAAGCGATCGCAACGAACCCCCCGGCGCTCTACATTGGATCGACCGTGCTTCCGCCGAATCTTCTTCTTCGTCTCGATCTAAACGGCGCAACGGCGGGCGAAGAGTTCACGAAAGAAGCGGTTCGAGACTTCAATCTCGGGTGGGATCAATCCGGGGTCATGGCGACACTGTAGAAAGGCAAGTGGATCATGGGTCAAAGTGACTGGACGTTCTGTTCTGACGGGCTCTCGACCGGCTCGGTTGACCGCGGAGTGACAACGGGGATTACTCGCCCGAACGGCGGCGGAAGTTTTCTGTTCGGCTTCAACTCTCTTGAAGTCGTCGCGGGCGCGATCGCGCTCTTCAACAATCAAACGAACTTCGCACCGAACGCGAGCGGCGGAAGTGTGCGCGGCGCAGTCAAGCGCGGCGTGAGTGGAGGCAAGATCGGCTTCTCGCCGTTTCTCATGATCGGCTTGCAAGGTCCAAGCGTTTTGGACAACGCATATCTTCTCGGGTTGAGTGACGACGACCCGCATAGGATCGCGCTTCGCAAAGGGGCAGTCGTCGAAGGGATCCCGGCTGACGCGATCGGAAGCGGCGGGATCCTCGAAGTGTCGACAGAGACGTTCGAGAATGACACTTGGCTTCACTTGCGTCTCGACATGATCGTGAATCTCAACGGCGACGTGATCTTGAAAGCGTTCGCAAGCGATCTCGACTCGAACCCGGTCACGGCTCCGATCTGGGAAGCGATCCCCGGGCTCGACGATTTCGTCGACGACGCGCTCGGAATCAATAGCGGATCGCCTCCGTTCACGACTTCGCGCTTCGGCTTCGGCTTCGAAGTGTCAGACGTCACGCGTCGCGCGTTCGTCGATCACGTCGAAGTCTTCCGGCAAATCTGAAAGGCTGATCCATGACGGTTGACGCGCTTTTGAAGTTCTCGCAAGCCACGCCGACCCCGATCGAAGGCGACGGGGAAGCGTTGAAGGTTGTCGCGGGGAATGACGTCTTGATCGAAATGTCGGACGTTACCGATCTGTCCACATGGGCGATCGATCTCTTGTTCGCCCCGCCCGGTAGCACTCACGGGCCAGTCAATCCGGGAACGCCGACCCCGCTCGGGAACGGAACGAACCTTTCGCCCCCCGCGATCAATCTTCAGCCGGACGTGCCCGGGTCATACCGGATCCGAAACACGGTCACGGGAACGGGCGGCGAAACGAGCGTCGACATTCGTGTCTTCTCGGTTCCCGACGCGAACGGGCAGATCACTCCACCTTACCAGCGCGACCCGTTGCCGCTCGAATCCGACGAGCAGCCGAACGAATTGAACTTCAACGGCCAGCCGTGGGGCTACTCGGGCGACAATACCGACGCGGCTCACCCGTTGTTCGACGCGCTCGTCGCAACCGCGGATCGGTTGAACACAAACATCCAGCAAACGATCTTCTTCGGGCTACACGGCGACGACTCGAACGACGGTCTTCAATTCTCGAAGGCGAAAGCAACTCTCGCCGCTGCAATGACGGCCGCGCTAGCGCTGACTCCAAGCGAGTCGAATCAGGTTGCGGTTGTGTGTCTCGACGGCGGGAAGTATGCTGGATCTTCGATCCAGTCATGGACACACTTGTTCGCTCCAGAAGCGGTCTTCGATACTACTCTCGGCGGAACGCTTGTCTTGTTCTCGAACTCGCGCGCCGAGATCAAAGAGTCGCGAAGTTCGAGCGGGCCGGCGGCCGTTCTTGCCGGTGACGGCGCTTCGCTTTATGCGCGGCGCATTGTTGGAACGACGAACGGAACGACCGGGCTTCAACCTTCGTTGAACTCTGGTGATACAGCATTTGCCAGTGTCGACGAAATTGTCGTTCCCGACAACTCGGCAGCGATCGACATTTCGAATAGCTCTACCCGTCTGAACGTCGAGATCGGATCGATCTCACTGACCGGATCGACGGGTTGCGTTGGGATCAGAAGATCGTCGGCCGGCGGCGGCGAACTTGCCGGAACGATCGGGTCGATCGTCGAGAAGGGATCAGGGGTCGGCAACGCCACGGCGATCAACATGGTCGGCGGAACGCTTCGCGCTCTCGTTGGCAAGATCAATGCTTCCGTTGCGTGGGATATCAACGGCGGAAATGTGTCCATGTTCGTCGGTCAAGTGATCGGAACGCAGACCGAGACGAGCGGCGGTTACTGGATCACGGACGCCATGCACGGGCGCTTGACGAACAACCCGCACGGAACCGATCTCGGCAACCTCGGAAGCGGAACGCTTGCCGAGTTGAACACACTCGTTACCGACGCAACGCTCGACACGAACACGGCTTCGAGACCCCCGAGCGGATCGGCAAGCGGGGATCTTGCAGGATCCTATCCGGCGCCAGAAGTGAAGAAGATCCATGACGGCGGCGGAACGCAACTCACGTTCTCGACGCTTGCCGACGGACGTTTCTTGCGTCGCAACGGAACGTCGATCGACGCGGTGAACTTTCTAACGAGCTTGGCTCGGATCGGGTGGGCAACCGAATCAGCCGAAAGCGCGGCGAACTCTCCGGGTTCACACGATATCAACTTCAACCTGACACAACTCCGATCGATCGCGATCTCTTCGTCTGGCGTTACGTTGAACTTGAAGACCCCGGTCGCGGGCAACGTGAGCCCGTTCTATACTTTGCGGATCAACGGAACCGGGAGCGGTCTCGATCCGATCGCATGGAGCACGCAAGGGGCCGAAACGATCACATGGTTGACCGGCGCCCCGCCGTTGCTAGCAAACGGCCAAGAACGGATCGTTCGTGGATACTGGACTGGATCGAAATGGTTTCTTTGGTGGGAAGCCCCGCAGAACGAAGCGAACCCCGTTGCACTTCCGAAGACGATCCCCGAGATCAGCGATCCCGGAACGCCCCCCACGGGTCACTGGTATTTCTGGGCAGACTCGACGAGCGGCAAGGTCAAGCTTCGCAACGACGCGGGCACAACTTGGGATCTGGCAGGGTAGATCATGGCGAGCACGATCGAAAAATACTTCGGCGAAGCGGTCAAGTCGGAAGGCGAAACAACGTTCGTCGATCTGATTGTGATCCCGGTCGGTCAAGAAGAAGCCGTCGACGCGGTTTTTCGCGTTGCCGTCTCGACGTTCACGACAGGCACGAGCGGAAGCAACGGAAACGGATCCATGACGATCCACGCGTTCGCCATGCGCGACGATTCGCCAAGCACGAGCAAGGTCGATATCGACGTCGCAAACGCGGATCTCTTGCAAGACGCGGTTCATGGAAATCAGTTTCAAGTGGTCTACTCTTCCGACGCGCTTCGGCTCCAAATCCATTGGGGCGGACCGGGCGGCGGCGACGATTGGCATTTCGTCGCCGAAGCAACGGCGATCAGAAGGGGACAATAGTTTGATCGTCGCTTGCCTCACGACTTGGGAACCGCGCGTCGAGCATGTTCGCCCGGCGCTCGAAAGTGTATGCGATCAAGTCGACGTCGAACGCGTGCTTCTTCTGGTCGCCCCCCAAGTTCGAGACGCGGCAAGCAAGCAAGCCGACGGAACGCGAGCCGAAGTCTACGCGGTCGAAGACATAGGGCCGGGGAAGAAACACCTTGCGTCGCATTTCGTCGCGCCGACGGATACGATCGTCACGTTCGACGACGATTATTGTTACTGGCACGATCACGCGAGCGCGCTCGCACGAGCGGTCGATCGCGAGAATTGCGTTTGCGGTTTCCAGGGTCACACACTCGACGGCGCCACGGTCGAAGATGGACACGCCGACTATCTCGGCGGGCTTCTCGGGTGGGCCTATCGCGCGGCATGGCTTCGACCGAGCGACGTTCTCGCGTTCGGCCGTGATCCACGTTGCCGCGACACCGACGACATTTTTCTCGGCGCGATCTTTCGTGCGCAAGGTCGACGCGTGCTCGTCGTTCCGGGGGACTATCGACACCGACGGCCACACTCGAACCCCGAAGCGTTTCTCTCTGACGCTTCGCTTCGCTTTCACCCGGAGCGCGAAGCACGGCAAGCGGCATGCTTGCGCGCGGCGTGGCCTGAACTCTCGGAGGCTTCGAGCTAATGGGTTACGGGGTCACATGGGGATCGACTTGGGGATCGTCGAGCGGCGGCGGGGCGCCGTCGGCGTTCTCGACGCTCGGTCCATTCATGGCCGCGGTTGCTCGCGGCGACGGGCTTCGCTTGCAACCCGACAACTTCGACGCGCCCGAAGGCGACTTCGCGGTTTGTCTCGGGACCGATACGCCCGGCGCGGTTGGCCGCTTCCGAAATGGTGACTACTTCGAGATCAACCAAGAAGCCGACTTCGACGACGCGTTGATCCTTCGAATGAAGTCTCGGATCCGTGGACCGTCGAGCATGCCGGCTAATACCTTCTGGTATGCGAAGCTCTTGATCGACTCGACGCTGATCACTTCGCGCGTGATCCTTCCGGGGCGAACGCGTGATCTCGTCGACATAGCGGCGAACGTTTCGCACTTCGCAGCGGGCGATCACACGATCCGCTTGCGTCTTCAGTTTATCGACGGGGCCGGGACCGACGAACGTGATCTCGAACTTCCAGCATGGTACGTCGACGATCTCGTTCTCGTTAGCGATTCAATGGTCGGGACGATCGTTTGCGGTTCGACCGCATACGGATCGCTTAACGATCTGATTTGGGGGTCGAGTGCGGGCACGGCAACGGCGAGCGGTTCGCTAACGGTGACTCCATGACGCTTTACGTCTTCAACCGTGATCCAGAATCCGACGAGACCGGGCTTCCGATCTCGACGAACGTTTCGCTCGACGTATCGGCAACCGGCGGGGATACGGTCGACGTTTCGCAAACGAAGGTATGGATCGAAGGCGCGCTCGCGTTCGACGCGGGAGTCTTTCAAACGAACTTCGACGGCCCGGGAAGCACGGCCGGATTTGTGCTCGCCGATACTTACCGGATCACGATCGATCCGACGAGCGACTTCGAGAGCGAACAAGTCGTCGACGTTCGAGTCGTCAGCGAAAGCGGCACTTCTTCGGAAACGCTCGACGAGTCATGGTGGTTTGAAGTCGAAGACTTGTCGGCTCCACTGATCGACGCGGTTCGCGGAATCGCTCTCGACGAAATCGAAGTGACATTCGACGAAGCCGTCGATCCCGATACCGCGCTCGAGGCCGCGAACTACACGATCGCGCGCGTGCTCGATCCAGAACTCGTGATTCCGTCGGTAGAAGTCGAAGTCGAGTCAGTCTCGGCGACACTCGATCCGTCCGTCGTCGTGTTGAAGACAAACATTTCGACGAGCCATGGGCGGCCCTACACGTTGACGATCGAGAACGTCGAAGACGAACACGGAAACGTGATCGCGTCGCCAAACAATACGGCAAGCTTCGACGGTTTCACGCCCGCGATTCCCGACGGGCGAACGTTCGAAGTCTGGCGAATGTTCGCCGAACTCAACCGGCGCGAAGACGAGACGCGCGATCTCGAACGATTCGCTCTCGTGCTTCAAGAAGTGATCGATCAGTTGCTTTTCTCGATCGACGAGTGGACCCAAATCCTCGACGTCGATATCGCGCCCGAACAATTCGTCGACGCCATGCTCGCCGACTTGGGAAACCCGTTCTCGTTCGTCTTGACGCTCGTCGACAAGCGACGACTTGCGCGCGTGCTCGTCGAAATCTATCGACAGAAGGGAACGAGCAAAGGGATCCGAAACGTGATCCGTTTCTTTCTCGGGCTCGAAGTTACGATCACTCCGTTTAACGACGAAAGCGGCTGGATCCTTGGCGACTCCGAACTCGGGATCGACACCGAACTCGGGATCGGCGATATTGCGGGTCTGTATACCTTCGACGTCGAGACAACCGTGAACCTTACCGACGAGCAACGAACCCGCGTCTTCGCGATCATTGACTACATGAAGCCGGCGCACACGCACTTAGGGCAACTCGTCGAACCCGAGATCCCCGAAGTCTTCGATCACTGGGAACTCGGCGAATCCGAATTGAGCGAAGAGACGATCCTACACTGACGCAAAGGGCGAACCATGGACCGATTGGACTACTACTTCCGCCAGAAGGTAACAGAAGCCGAACTCGATCTCGGGTTCGATAACGCGGAAGTCGCCGACCGTGCAATGATCAGCGACAACGGCTTGATCGGGATCATGTCCGGGCTCGGTGTCTCGCAAGCGTCGCCGACTCCGAACGTCTCGGTCGACGTCGGAACCGGGGTCGGTTACGATCAGGCCGGGCAACGTCTCTTCTCGAATGCGGTCGAGAACGTCGACGTCTCGGTCGATTCGAGTTCGGTCTCGACCGACGTTGCCACGCCCGGCAACTCTAAGATCGTGTCCGTCTTCGCCGAGTTCGTTCGGAACTTGAGCGACCCACGGATCGACGGCAACTCGCAAACGGTCTTCTTTCAACGCGACGAAGACTTGACCTTCTTCGTCAAGCAAGGCGCCGAGTCGGCGGGCTCGCCGACCCCGCCCGGTCTCGAAAGCGGTCGGATCTTGCTGGCCGATATCACACGCACATACGGCCAGACTCAGATCCTAACCGGCGATATCGATCTGACGAGCCGACGCGAAGACGCGTTCGTGATCACGGGGTCGGCGGCGGGAACGCTTCGCGAGGGAACCGCCGAAGCCATGGATCAAGCCGTGCTCGACGAGATCGAAAGTCACGTCGCTTCGGGAACGGGACACGCGGCGGCGTCGATCACTTATGCGGGAAGCGGCAATTGGGCGAACGGTTCTCCGCTCTCGGCAACCGACGTCGAAGCCGCGATCGACGAGATCGTTTCCGATCTCGCGTCGAAGACCGCGCCCGCTTCGGAAGGTGGGATCGGTCTCGTCGGGATCGAAGCCATGACGGCAACCTACGCGCACGTTTCGATCACGCAAGGCACGGCGGGCGCGGCGATTCAAGAGCTTCTCGATCAGTTGGATCTGCTTTGGGAAAATCTCGTCGACAATACAACGCCCGACGGCGCCGCGTTCGTTGGCGCGCAAGCGCGCGGGAACTTCTTCGGTTCGTCGGTTGCGTCGTTTCTCGATCAATTGATCCGAACGGTCACGGCCGACGACGGCGCATATCGGATCGGCACGGGAAACGGGGCAGCCGGAAACCTGACGGCCGCAACCGTTCGTCAACAACTCGACGAGCTAGAGTTGTGGACTTCGACCGTCTTCGACGACGTAACCCCGTTGAAGCAGACGATCTATGTTGACGGACGCGCGGGCAACGGGATCGAAAACGGATCGCGTCTCAATCCGTTTACGACGTTCGCGCAAGCCATGTCGTATATCTCGACCGAATCGCTCGCCGAAGTCGAGATCATTGTCGGCCCTTCCGACTATGCCGGCTTCACGATTCCTTCCGGCGTCGACGTGACGATCCGCGGCGCGGCGTGTTCGCTTTACGGGAACATTCTCAACACTACGATCGGAACCGCCGTCACTTGGAACGTAAGCGGCGGCGAAACGCTTCGGCTCGTGGAGTTGTCGCTTACGGCTGGAATGGACGTGAGCGGTTCGATCGGTGCCTCTGACACATACCTACAGTGTCAAAACTGCACAATCGACGACACTTCGGGCGACGCGGTAAACCTTTCTTCATTGACTGGCGATACCGCGAAGTTCCGTGTTCGTTTCGTCGGCGACGGAGCGGGAGTCTCGGGGGCAATGCATCATTACTTGGACGGGGTTGGCGGTAGCACTGACGCTGACTTGGTAGAGCTACAAATGGTCGACGCGCTCTTGTCCAAATCTTGCAGCAGTCTCGATCGTTTCTACTTCCGCGACTGCTACCTAAGCGCGAACTTGCTCACGGTCGACAATCAATCGTCGCTCAATTCCAAAATGTTCGGGTGTATCACGACGTCGTTGTCTCTCACGTTCGCCGCGGCAACGATCGTCGAAATGGACGGCGTTTCGAACTTCTACCTCAAAGCTTCCGGCTCGCACACGAACCTAGTCAAGTCGATCAAGGTCGACTTGACCCCGTAGAAGACAAACACGAAGGGAAGGGATCACATGGATCAGGCTCTCATGGATCAGGCGATCACGTTGATCGCGTCGGTTCTCATGACGCTCTTGTCATGGGGCGCGGTCGAGCTTTCGAAATGGATCCGAGCGAAGCGCGCCAAAGACGGCGAAGACTACATTCGCGACGCAACGCTTCGGCTCGTCAACGTCGCCGAGATCGTCGTCGCGCGTGGCATGGCGATCCAAGTCAAGCGCGCTCGCGCCGCGGCGGAAGATGGACAGATCACAGCCGACGAAGGCCGCGCGCTACTCGAGGCCGCACGAAGCGACGTTCTCGACTATCTCGGCTCGAAGTGGCTCGCCGACATGGAGCGCGTGATCGAACCGAAGAAGGTTCGCGCGCTCGTCGAAGACGCGATCGAGTCGGCCGTCGATCGCTACAAGAAGAATGGAGGCTCGAAGTGAATCGTCTTCTCGTCGCTCTGACTCTCGCGCTCGCGATCGCGCTCGCCCCGGCATGCGCGGCCGTGCTTCCCGTCTTGCCTCAGATCGTGTCCGTCTTGACCGACGCGCTCGCGGTTCTGAAGATTATCGACAACGCGGCGAACGAATACTTCCGCACGCACCCAGACACGCCCCCGGAGGTTCGCGCGCGGTATGTCGAACTCTACGCCGACGCGATCAACGCGTTGAACGCGGCGAATCATTCGCTTCGCGGCGCGAGCGATCTCGATCAGAAACAATACGACGCGGCGTTCGAAGAGTTCAAAGGCGCATACGTCGAGCTTGCCGAGTTCTTGAAGCGTGAAGGTCTCATGAGTGGAAGCATGCTCAAGACGGGCGACGGAACCGAAGTCAAGATCCCCGAACCCGAAGCTCTCTCGTTCAAGGTCGAACCGTGACTGACGAACTCGGCTTCGGGTATCTCGAAGACGAGCCGGACGTTCGCGACTTCCCGCTCTCTTCGCTCCATCTTGCGACCCCGCCCGTTCGCGTGAGCTTGCGCGAGCACGTCACGATCTTGAATCAGGGCGCGCTCGGGTCATGTGTCGCGAACGCGATCGCCCAAGCGGTTCGAGTTGTTCAACGGCGCAACGGCGAGAACGACGTCGAGTTCTTGTCGCGGCTCTTCGCATACTGGCACGCGCGGAATCAGCACGGCGCAACGAAGGTCGACTCGGGAACGTATATCCGTCTCGCGATCAAATGCGTGAACCGACTCGGGCGCCCGCCCGAGAGCGTTTGGCCGTATGTGACACACGATCGGAACGAGCCCGACGACGAAGACGGAACGCCCCGCGCAACCTACAAGCGCAAGCCCCCGCCGAACGTCATGATCGCGGCGAACGACAAGCGCAAAGCGAGTTACTACCGGATCGCGGCAACGGGCGACGCAAGAGTCGACGAGATCAAGCGCGCTCTTGCGGCGGGAAAGCCGGTCGTCTTCGGAACGCAACTCGGCGAGAGCTTTCGCCGATACGACGGAAGCGGCGTTCTCGAAGCGCCGACGAATGAAACGATCATAGGCGGGCACGCAATGGTGCTCGACGGCTACGAAGGCGACGAGCACGCAACCGGCGCGAACTCACACGGAACCGGGTGGGGCGATCGCGGCTTCTTCAAAATCTCGTGGAGCTATCTGCAATGGTACAGAACGAGCGACCTTTGGGCCGTCGATCTCTGATCGGTCTCGTGTCCATCTTCGGCGTGAGCTTGCTCGCGGCCGAGTGTCAGACCGAGCCCCGACCCCCGACCCCCGACCCCGACGGCGGGGCCGTCGAAGACGCGGGCGCCGACGCGCCCCCCGCCCCGGCCGCTGACGCGGCCCGAGACGCGCCCGAGCCCGACGGGGGACAACCCCCCGCCCCGCTCGGGAAACCGTGCGAGCGGGCGTGTCAGACGCTCTCGCGGCTCGGTTGCTCGGGCGGCGAAGACGTCGACAAGTGTGTCGCCACTTGCGAGAACGTCGAGTCGAGCGACGTTGCGCGCTTCTGTCCCGAGCACGTCTCGATCATGATCGGCCGACCCGCGGCCGACGGCGGGGTCGAGTGCGACCCGGCCGAACTCGAACGAGCGTTCTCGGCGTGCGAGTAGCGCGCGGTGCGCGCTAACCCTTGATCGACTTCAGAGCGGCCGGCGTCAGCGTCGATTCGTAGTCCGAATCGCCCCCGGTATCACCTGAGTCGGCGTCGATCTTCTGAAGAAGCGCAATGAATTGTGTTCGAAGCTCGGTCAGATCGTCGATCTTGTCTCGCAATGCTTCGGCAAGAGTCGGTTCACCGGCTGACCCGCCCGGTTGAATGTTCGCGCCACCGGATCCGAAAGACTCACTGATCGTTGCCATGCGCGAGAGTGTACCGGCCGGCCCGGGTTCGCGTCTACTTGCCGCGGCGGGCCGGCGCGGGCGGCCCGAGCGCAATCGGCCGGCGCGGGCGCCATGCGCCCCGCTGGCGCGCTTTCGTGGCGCCCCCCGACCGAGACGTCGACCGCGGAAACGGCGCGTTTAGAGCGCAATCTCGAGGCCGGGATCGGGTAGACTTGCCACTTTGCGCAAGATGGAGCAAGATCGCGCGCTATGGCAGAAGGGAACGAGACGGACCGACGGGCCGAGACGTTACGGCTCGCGGCCGAGAGCGGCGCCGACCCGCGAACCGTCGAACGCTGGCTCGACGGCGGGGCGGTTCACCGTGTTACCGACACGGCTCTTCGAGCGGCGGCGGCGAAGCTCGGGATCGCCCCCCCGGAGAAAACCGAGCAGTGAACGCAAGCGCAACGCTT
>Ga0180437_10002946_pt1 | contig 26137 bp, 30 predicted proteins | sample SS_ome_4_FD_132410 | JGI IMG/M metagenome (GOLD analysis project Ga0180437, IMG submission 132410) | Hypersaline lake sediment archaeal communities from the Salton Sea, California, USA - SS_3_D_1 metaG | ecosystem: Environmental > Aquatic > Non-marine Saline and Alkaline > Hypersaline >... | reverse complement strand
CCGAGTAACCAATATCTGCGAGCGTGTGGTATTCTTGGTCACTGGCAAACTTGAGGAGATAGGCTCCTCGAAATATTGAGGTATTACGCGCCGCAATTCTGGGTCATTGCACAAACCGCTATTCTGTTCAATATCGGGCACCTCTAGCTTCGGGTTGACAACGCAGACTTGTTTCTCTATGCTAGTCATACAGGGCGGTCGCATAGGAGCTTGCCCCTATCTAGTCCGTGTCCACACCTTTGAATCGTTCCCTTAAGAGAGGGACCTCGCTAGTCGGGCAAGAAACCTAGCCCCACAGAAACCGTTAAGGTATATTAGCCCTATGCGGTCGACAACAAGGAGAGAAAACAGATGAGGAACAATAACCTTGATGTAGCCACTCTGGAAAACTGGCTCTGGGAAGCTGCCTGCGAGATCAGAGGGGAGATTGATGCACCCAAGTACAGGGACTATATTCTACCTCTGATCTTCTTGAAAAGGTTGTCTGATGTCTTTGAGGACGAAGTCGTGAGACTTGCTGAAAACTACGGGAGCAGAGACTTGGTTGAGCAATTATTGAGTCAAGACCATACTCTGGTTCGATTCTACCTACCTAAGGAATCACGGTGGCAGAGTGTCGCCAAACAGACAACCGGTATTGGTGAGTATTTGACTGACGCCGTACGTTCCATTGCCAGAGAGAATCCGAAACTTCAGGGTGTCATTGATATAGTGGACTTCAATGCAACTGCGGCAGGGCAGCGGATAATAAGCGATGACAGGTTGAAGCTCCTCATCGATGTTCTGGGTAGGTATAGACTTGGTTTGAAAGACGTAGAGCCCGACATACTTGGTAGGGCTTACGAGTATCTTCTTAGGAAGTTTGCTGAAGGCTCGGGGCAAAGCGCAGGAGAGTTCTATACGCCCCGCGAAGTGGCCATACTGATGTCCTACATACTGGACCCGGAGTCCGATAAACAGGTATATGACCCTTGCTGTGGCTCAGTCCCGCCTCCGCGTCGCTCGATAGCTTCTCAAGCGCTTCCGATATGGACATCCGCTCAAAATCGCTGGCATTTGATGGCTGCGACATCCTAGGTCTCCATTGATGGTTCAAACAAGAATCTCTCGATCGGGTCCATCATTGTGATCGCTCTTACTCCTAGCTCCCTTCACATTGAAACGCTCGTAGCCCAATCCGTCTGACATACGTCATCGTTCCAATTCCAATTCCACGCTGTCCCCTGGTTTGAGCTCGAAAACCTTGTCCCTGAAGCCAACCTTGACCGGGGCGGTATCGTATCGCCCCGTGCTTAGCTTCAGCCGATCACCGGTGATAAGTACGTTTACCCAGTGTTGTCGGTAACGCAGATTGAACTGCATCCCCTTCAGGTCGTTTGGCAAATACGGATTCAAACACAGCGTATCTTGGCGGGTCTCTATCCCAGTGTAGCACCGCTGAATGAGATCAATCGTGCCTGCCATCGCTCCGAGGTGGATTCCTTCAGCTGTGGTTCCGCCCTGGACGTCAGATACATCGCTCTCAAGTGCATCCTTGAACAGGTGCCAGGACAACTCTCGTTGCGACCGGGCCAGAACCCACGAGTGAACCACCCTGCTTAAGGTAGAGCCATGGGCGGTGCGTTGCAAATAGTACTCAATGTTCTTGGGGATGGTATCGTATTCAAACGGGTAGTTGAGATGCTGAAAGAGCTCCCGCAGTTCATCGGCGGAAAGTACATAGAAAAGCATCAGCACATCGGCTTGCTTGGAGACTTTGTAGCAGTTCGGGGTGTCGCCTTCGGCCTCGAGGATGCGATCCAGGCGCTGGATGTTTCCATACTTCTTGCGGTAGCCATCCCAGTCAAACTCTTCGAGCTGACCATAGCCTTCGAACTGACTTATGATGCCCTCATCGTGGAAAACAACGCGCATCTTTCGGCTGATATCGTCCCATAGCTCAAGTTCTTCCCGGCTCAAATCCAGCCTATCCCAGAGGGCTTGATGGCGGTCTTCGGGAAGAAGCTCGAGCACCTCTAGGGCCCGACACAGCACCCATGCGGCCATGATATTCGTGTAAGCATTGTTGTCGATACCCGGCTCGCCAACTCCCGGGTAGCCATTGTGGTACTCGTCTGGCCCCATGACCTTGCGGATCTCGTAGCGTTCGAGGGATCTGTTGTACTGAGCAATGCTCGCCCAGAAACGCGCTATCTCGATAAAGATCTCCGCTCCATAGAACGAGAGAAAGCTGAGGTCGGCGGTTACTTGATAATACAGCCATACGTTGTAAGCGATGGCGATATTGATGTGACGCTGCAAGTGGGACCTGTCCGGAATCCAGCGCCCCGAGAGTGGATTCAGATGCAACTTCTGGCTTTCTTCGCGGCCGTCGCTCCCACTCTGCCAGGGATACATGGCTCCTTCATATCCTGCCTCTTTTGCCGCCCATCGGGCTTCCGGGAGGCGGCGGTAGCGATAGCGGAGCAGGGCACGTGTAAGCTCAGGAAGGCGCAAGTTGAGGAAGGGGAAGATAAACAGCTCGTCCCAGAGCACATGTCCCCGGTAAGCTTCGCCATGAAACCCGCGCGGAGGTACGCCGATATCCAGATCGATGCTGTTTTCCGATACCGTCTGCAGAAGGTGATAGATGTGGAGATGAAGGATCATAGCCAAGCGCTCATTGTCCTCTATTGCAATGCGGCAGCGGTCCCACAGATGATGCCATCTAACGACGTGATGTCTTAGAAGGTCTTCGAAGTCTGAGGCCCTCTCCACCTTCTTCCGCGCTTCCAGTCCGCTTTCAGACACGGCCCGGTCCCTGGATGTGAACAGTGCGACAATCTTCTCGACGGTTAGCGGTTTTTCTTCATACAGATGGACTGAGAACTCCTGAGCGATATAGCCCGGCTCATTGATCTCGCGAGGTTTTACATCCACTTTCTCGCCGTCGCAGAACAGCCGAGTCCGAGCCGCCTCGGCAATCCTGATGTGCGACTGATTGGTCTCGACCAGCAGATAGATGGTGTCGTCAGCCACCGACCCATTTTCCAGCGGCACCAGGTGTCTATTGTTAAGCTGGCGGTAGCGCTCTACTCCGCTGTTGCTTACTGTGCCGTCAAGCGCGGAGCGAATATGCACATTGCCTGACCAGTTCTCAGCCACGATAGCAGTCTCCAGTCCGGCCAGATGGGGATCGGCCATGTGAACGAAGCGGCGCTGGGTAAGCCGCAATCGGCGTCCCTTTTCATCGCTGAAGCGAACGAAGCGCGAGAGCACACCTTTACGCAGGTTGAGCTCCTGCCGGTAGTCCAGGAGATTGACCTGTTGCAGGTCGAACCAGTCCCCATTCTCCAGCCGAAATGTGAGTGGGAGCCAGTTCGGCACATTAACCAGGCTCTCGTTCTCTATCGTGTGGCCGCTGATCTCACTCTTAAGACGGTTGTAACAGCCTGCCACATACATGCCTGGGTAGTGAACGTCACTGGCGACCGATTCCGGAGCCGCGCCCCGAGTAGCGAAATAGCCATTGCCAAGGGTGCACAGCGCTTCTCGCAGACCTTCCTGATCGGGATCGAAGCCTTCGTACACCAGTTTCCAGACACCCGCCGAGCTTTCGCGTTCCGCTAGGGCGAGCAGCCCTTCCAAGAATGTTCTCACTTCTTCAGTGTCCTTCAATTTGTAGTGAGCCGTCGTCTTGCGCTCATCGTTTCCGACAACTACACCTACCCCCTTGCTCCAAACGATGCGAAATGCATCTTCATCGGTGACATCGTCGCCGATGAACAGAGGCAACGCCGTCCCGCTGTCACTAAATAAGGTATCGAGTAGGAAGTCCAACGCTCTACCCTTGTCCCAGTCGATATTCGGTCTGAGCTCCAGGACCTTCTTGCCATGTGACTTCCGTAGCTCTGGCTCCTTTGCCACGATTTGATCGACTCGCTGTTCAAGCGGACCGACATGGCGACGGTCAACGTTGCGATAGTGAACCGCGATGGCAAACCGCTTACGCTCGACTCTGGCACCGGGGATGTCCTGTAGCAGCTTGTGTAGCTCTCTCTCGGCACGGTCAAGCGCTGGCACAAAGCTTTCCCCCCGTTGCGCATCACGATAAAGATCGCCGGGGCCAGCGATATCGAAGCCGTGGCTGCCAGCATAGACAATGTCGCCAATCCCAACCATGCTCCGTACATCATCGAGCTCTCGGCCGCTTATGACAGATACAGTCCAGTGTGCTGCCAGCCCTTCCACCACGCGCCGGGTATCCTCTGCCATCACGGCTTCAGCAGGGTCATCTACGATGGGCGTGAGAGTGCCATCGTAGTCGAGAAAAATGGCTGGCGTTCCTTTACTTAAGCGATCGAAAATTTCCTCCGTCTTTTTCAGCGCCGAAGGGAGGCGCTTAGGAGTATGGGTGAGGATTGGCTGAGTGCTAGAACTGCTGTGCTGGATTTTTAGCTCGGCGAGATCACTCACCACTATGTTCGCCCCTCGGCGTTTAAGCTCCTCTCCTTGGTCGCCTCTGTCAACACCGATGACAATGGCGAATCCACCCCTGCGACCGGCCTCCACACCTGCCAGTGAGTCTTCGACAATGGCCGTGCGCTCTGGTTTTGCGCCGAGGCGCTTGGCAGCCTCAAGGAATATAGCCGGGGCTGGCTTGCCTTCCAGGCCGAGTTCCGCGGCGTCAACGCCGTCAACTCTGGCATCGAACAGTCCTGTTACGCCTGCAGCCGCCAGCACAGCTTCACAATTGCGGCTGGAAGATATGACCGCGGTCTTAATGATCTGCGCTCTTAGATTCCTGATTATCTCGATAGTTGAGCGGTAAGGCGTTACACCTTGTTTCTTTAGGATCTGCAGGAAGTATTCGTTCTTCAAGTTACCAAGCCCACACACGGTCTCTTGCCCGGGAGCATCGCTTGGGCTACCGTGTGGCAAGGAGATTCCACGCGATTTCAGAAAGCTCTCCACGCCATCATATCGTGGTTTCCCATCCACGTAGCGATAATAGTCAGTTTCAGCGTCGAAAGGCTGAAACGATTCTCCAGATTGATCGGCGCGCTGCCGCAGGTATTCATCGAACAGTTGCTTCCATGCCATAGCGTGGATGCCAGCAGTCTCTGTCACCACACCATCCATGTCGAAGATAACCACATCTATGGCTGCCGGATCGATCGTGTTCATTTCAGCATTGCTCTTAGGTCTCATAATTGCCCCTCAATTTAACTGAATCTAAAAGAGTCTATTAGGGAACGATCACCAATTGAACTACGTAGACCACTACTGCTATAGCCATGGCAAAGACCGCCATTTTTACAGCTGAGAACAAGATGTTTTCCCTTGACAGCTTACCGAGATACAAGCCAAGGACAAAGACCTCCACAATAACCAGCGCGATGGAAACGAACACGGCATGGTCGGGGTCGAGAGCCAAGTAGGGCAATATCGGAATAGCACCGCCAGCCATCGTCGCCAAGCCATCGACCATACCCGCTGCCACAGTTTCCTTCCGTATCTTCCCGTCAAGAGCAGATCCTTTCAGTTCTTGGGAAACCATTGCCCGCTCGACTTCACGTAGCTCCCTGTACTGGTCAATTCTCTCAGCTGAGAGGGCACCAAGAACATTGGAAACGCCGTTAGCCAGTGCCCCTCCCACGCCAGCAGCAACTATTATCCAAGAAGAAGCAGCAGATGCGCCAATCACTATACCGAGAGTGGAGAGAGAGCCGTCCACGAATCCCCTGACGAATTTGCCGATCACGCCTTTTCCCTATCCCTCACCTTCAACTGAACTATTCGTGAACCAGCCGACACCTCGTCAATTGAGTGAACCGAACCACCGAGGTCCTCTATTACTTCCTTGATTGCCTCAAAGGATAAGGCCTCTCCCTCAATTGCCATCTCGACGGTTTTCGTTTTCTCATCGAATTCCGAGACGTTAATGGTCAATCCATCGATGTGGTCTAGCTCACTTATTCTCTCGGCATAGGCCAGCACGCCCGGATCATGTGGTATCAGGACATCGATAACCAGTCTCCTTATTTGCATATAGCCTCCCCTTCTGGCATTGCTTTAAAGGCAGTCAACACTGATCGCCGGCATTCAACTACTGTGTACCCACAAACGTCTCGCTACGCTATCAATAACGGAACACAGCTACCACAGGCGTTTCATCGGGCATCTCCTCAGGTGAAACAGCATACACCGTTCCTCCATGGAGGAGGGTATGTACGGCTGCGAAATCCAGCAAATCCTCGTCCCCAGGCTCTGCCTCAGGATGATGGAGGACTCGATTTGTATCTGGATCAAATGCGCCCCATCGGTGGACGCCAATAGCTACAAACAACTCCTCAATTTTACCTTGATAAGCTCCTGCAACCACTTTCGCCAGCTTGCTCGATGCTTGGTCGGTTCCCGCAAGTCGCCGATATTGAGCAGAAGCCTCCTCTTGTGCCTTCAGGAAATGAGGTTCAACTATGGCCCAGGCGTGGTCGCGCAGCTCTTCACGGGCCAGTCCTTCAGGGTTTCCGACAACGCCATCTTCCAGAAGCTGTGGGTATGTGTTCGCCTGCCTATAGATCGGAAAGAGGTAGTCCACGCCTGCCAAGACCAGAGGCGTTCGTTCACCCCGGAGTAGCCGACTCACACCTCGATCAATTTGGCGAAAGTACCGAAGGATATTTGCCTTGGCATCGTCGGTGCCAACTCCATGGCCGTGGAAGATGGCCGCCTGCCCACCCCCTGCTACCGGCGCGGGCGTATGAAACTGCAGCTGACGTTCAGGGTCATCATATCGGAGGGCTTCAGCAAGGCTCCGGGGTACATCAGGTAGATCAACCTCGTCGACAGCGTAGCGCGTGCCTTGTAGCAGTCTCACCTCATTCTGGCTCAAGGCCAGCACATAGAACTGCCCATCGCACGCGAAGAGCGTAAGAAGAGGCTTGATATGAAAGCGATTGGTGACTACCACCAACTCATCAAAAGATAGAGGTAGCCGATAGCAGCGAAATATCCCAGAGGAGGAGAGAATCGCCAATCCATCGCTCTGGTGCTGCCAGAAAGTACTATCGTCCAGAAGTCGCTGCGCTGGTTCAAGTAATTCGCTCCTTTCTCGAGTGGAAAGGTCCATTTCGTTCAACCGCTGTTCGGCTTCGCGGAGCATATTCTTTAACCGAATTGGGTCCTGTCGCGTTTCTCTGCCGGCGCGGTGCGTGGGCATGAAAATCGACACACAGATTCCATGTGGTTTCTCAACAAGGATCCTCAGTTCATTCCTTGTCAGTAAATTCATGCTACGACCTCCCAATTACGGGATTATGGGCCTCTAACCAGATAGCCAGAGCGGGGTTACATTTCTGATGTTCGCTGAGACCGTCGCATCTGGACTCCGGTCACTATCACTGTTCCAGTTCTTGCGGCTTCATCACTAAGATCGGCAGGCCCGACTCTCTAATTACGAAGTCCGCTATGCTGCCTAAGACCATACGCTTCAAGCCGCCGTGCCCATGGCTGGCAAGGGCAATAAGGTCCACCCTGTTATCATTGGCATACTGGACGATAACCGGCCCAGGTGTTCCTTCCACTACGGCCAACTCTACCTTCTTCAAACCCTTTTGCTTCAGGGTCTTTGCTACTCGCCGCAGGTAGGTTTTAGCTTTGGCAGCCTCCGTTTTGATTTGTGCATGAAGAACTGTTTCTGCGCCCGGCGCCGCTGCTGCAGCCACTAGCGTGGGTATGGTAATTACCTGGAGCAACACTATCTTGCTATCGAAGCGTAGAGCCTGCTCGCTAGCATAGGGCAAAATCTGTTCCGCAAGCCCGGAACCATCCAAGCACACTAGAATTTTTTCAAACATTAAAGCCTCCTTGTGTTTGATACTGCTTGTGTATTTTGGTCTTCAGTCAGGTAAGCGAACCAACTCACCTATGCCTTCACGTAAAATCGTGACCGGAGAGTAGCCTATCATTGCTTCAGCCAGTTGATTGTTGGCAAACTCGCGGTAGATGTCTCCGGGAGGCCATGGCTTATATTGCGCCATCGCCTTGTTTCCAGTGATTTCCTCTATCTGTTGCGCCAGTCTGTTTATGCTTATCTCACTACCGGTTCCAATATTGAGCACCTGTCCAATGCTCGCATCATGTTCGGCGGCGAGTATGTGGGCGTGCGCCACATCTTTTACATAAACGAAGTCCCTTGTCTGGTTTCCATCGCCGTATATGGTGATCTGTTGTTTCTTGAGTACCGCCCGGGTGTACAGCGCCACCTCATCGAGCGAAGTTCCCGGATTCTCCCTCGGACCATAGACATTGAAAGGACGCAGGCAAGTGCACGGCAATCCATAGATGCGACTAAAGACGATGCAATACCGCTCCCCACAAAGCTTGCTTGTGCCATAAGGCGTTGACGGGTCTGGCACGTGTTTCTCATCCAAGGGCAAGCGCTTCGGTTCGCCATAGACCGCTGACGATGAAGTATAAATCAACCTCTTGACCTTCGCCTCTAGCGCCGCTGTCAGCACGTTGTAGGTACCTCTGACATTAGACTCGAAGTCAAGCCGTGGATCCTCAACAGACGCCCGGGCTGACGGCTGGGCAGCTACATGGAATGCAATCTCAATGCCTTCTAGGGCGTTTCGTATACCTTCCTGATCAGTGACATCTAGTTCGATGAAATCGGCACCGCGCGGAATGTTCTCCCGTTTGCCAGTAGATAGGTTGTCGACAATGACCACCTCTTTGCCATAGCTGAGGAGCTCTTCGCATATGTGAGAGCCAATGAAACCAGCGCCACCAGTCACCAGTGCCCTTTTGTATCTATCCAGCATAATCTCCCCCCACCAAGTACATTGTTGCAATTGCACATGTCGATTAGAAAGGACAGATTCCGAAATGGCAGCCGCCTGCATACTCGGAGTCCGCTGTGACGTACCGCGTAGGCTCTGTTGTCTCCAGCATGTGTCCTCCCAAATATAGTACCTGCTGCTTCTTGCTGCCATATCGATACACGGTCACGCCTTTGCATCTGAGTTCATGAGCCAGCGTGTACACTCGGCGAATGTGCTCAGGAGATGCTTCGCCAGGTAAGTTTACCGTCTTGGAAACAGAATTGTCAGTATACTTCTGGAAGGATGCCTGCATCCTGACATGCCATTCTGTCTCTATATCTTGGTCGGTAACGAATACCCGTCGCACATCCTCGGGAATTCCCGCGATTCCTCTCAGCGTTCCTCTGTGAGCTACTTCCTCCATTAACTCCTGTGAGAAGAAGCCCCGGTCACGAGCGGTCTGTTCAAATACAGGATTGACTTCCAGCAGCCTCGTCCCTTCCATCACGTTTCTCACGAAGGCTATAGCAAAGAGAGGCTCGATACCGCTCGAGCAACCGGCTATGATGCTAATGGAGCCGGTAGGCGCAATGGAAATAAGCGATGCATTTCTCAATCCAGGTGACCCCGGGTGGTCATGGATGCTTCGGGAAAAGTTTGGGTACACGCCGCGCCTCGTAGCAAGTTCAACAGAAGCCTGGTGAGCCCGCTCAGATATAAAGCGCATGATGCGCTCCGCTGTTTCCAGCCCGTCCTCAGAATTGTACGGAATGCCAAGTTTGGCCAGCGCGTCGGCAAAGCCCATCACCCCCAATCCGATCTTGCGATTCCCTTTAGTGACTCGCTCAATGACAGGAAGGGGGAAGGTATTAGCCTCGATTACATCGTCGAGGAAATGCACTGCCAGGTTGACTGTTCGTTCCAGCTTATCCCAGTTGATCTCTCCATTTGATACCATCTGAGCCAGATTGATAGACCCCAGGTTGCAGCTTTCATAGGGAAGTAACGGAAGTTCCCCGCACGGGTTGGTAGCCTCTATGGAACCCACGTGTGGTGTAGGATTGTGGCGATTTATCTGATCGAGAAAGATGAGACCGGGCTCTCCGGTTCGCCAGGCGTTATTGACGATGATGTCAAAGAGATCGCGGGCGTTTACCGATCGCATTTCGCTCCCTGTCCTTGGATTGATGAGCGGCCAGCTACCTTCTCGGGAAACAGCCTCCATAAACTCGTCGGTGACCGCTACCGAGAGGTTGAAATTGGCAAAAGCAGCTTCATTGCTCTTGGCCAGAACGAATTCCGAGATGTCAGGATGGCCTGCATTAAGAACGCCCATGTTAGCACCGCGCCGTTTCCCCCCTTGCTTCATCACTCCGGTGGCCATATTGAAGACTGCCATGAACGATACCGGTCCCGAAGCAATGCCCTTAGTGGAACGAACAACATCACCCCTTGGTCGGAGACGACTGAAGGAAAATCCTGTGCCTCCTCCTGACTGGTGTATGATGGCCGCGTTTTTCAGAGCCTCGAAGATGTCAATGATTGAATCCTCGACGGGTAGGACAAAGCAGGCTGACAGTTGCCCCAAGGTTGTGCCGGCGTTCATCAGCGTGGGCGAATTGGGAAGGAATTCGAGGTTATTCATCAGGTGAAAGAACTGTTCCTCTATCTTTTCCACATCGGCATCTGAGTCGAAGTTGGTCTCGGCGCCAGCCACAGCTTGAGCCACCCTTCGAAACAGCTCTCTTGGCGTTTCGACCACATGGCCATTTTCGTCCCTCTGTAAATAGCGCCTCTCCAGCACCCTGATGGCATTTATACCAAGCTTAAGGTCGTCGCGGGCACCTATGAGTCTCTTGTATCTCCGCACATCGGCCCTCTGCTGGCGGTATAGGATGTAAGCCTTGGCTACCATGGGATAGCCCTGAGCCATCAGCACCTCTTCCACTACATTCTGGACATCTTCTACTCCAGGGATGGCTTGGGCAAATCTGTTTTCAACGATCTCAACCACCTGCTGGGCCAGTTCGTTGGCAAGCTCCCTACCACCAGTTCGGGTAGCCATCAGCGCCCCCTCAATGGCCCGTTCAATCTTGCCCGAGTCGAAGGGGACAATTGACCCATCCCGTTTCTGAATTTGAGTTACCTTTATGTTGCTCATAGCTGCACCTGGACTGCTGAGGTACTTGAGCAAGTCCACATCTTGCCCCCCCTCAGTCTACCTCCTGCTCGCGGAAGGGCTCTTCGTCGGAAAGCTCTGGAGCCTCAGGGTACAGTGGCGCCTGATCTAGAAACTCCTGACGGCTCATCTCAGCGTACTCGTCATCCAGTTCGGTCAGTTCTATCGAGCCCTGTTGAGAAAGCCACCTACGTAGCTCGTGCTCGGAGTCGGCGACTGGTGAGAATGCCACAGCTCCTGATGGTCCTTCCATGCGCTCGAACCACTTTGTCCGTGCCCAGATAAAGATCCGTCCCTCGGAAGGGTCATCGGGATTTGTCGCAAACACCCGCGGCTCGGCTCCGCGGAATAACTGCTTCTCCATCAATCACCTCCCAGCGCTAGGTAACCTGGTGCTCTACTTGGCACTCTGTGGCTCGGCTCATCATGACTCCTCGCTCTCTTCGGCCGATGCCTTTCTCCCCTCCTCTTCCTTCGTGAACTCACGCATACCTTTGGCCATTTGCTCTGGCTGTCTCGCGATGTGCTTGTCCTATCGAAATGCGACTACATTTCCCTACAATGTAATAACAGTGCGCCTGAGAGGTATCTCCACTCCTCTAAACCTAACGCTTCCTCACTCATAAGGTTTGATCCCACCCATCAGGACTGTAACAAAAGTTCACCTAACGAAACATCGAGCTCAACTTGGCTGGCCGTTGAATGCCGTACACTATCTGGAGAGATCAGAATATCCTGCTCCGGTGCTTTCCTGCGCACCACGAATTTTCTGAGCTCGCCTGTTCCAGGGTCGTTGATCAGGTGATCAACAGTCCCTAATACTTCCTCGTTAACGTCAACCACTTTGGCTCCATACTCTATAAGCAAAATCACCTCCCCCACATTCTCCCTGCTTCTGTATCGACTTCCTCGATAGAGGGCAAGGCTCTCTGCAGTCATCTGGCCATATGAGAACAGAATGCTTGGGCCGCCATTCCAAGCTCACTTTTCACCTAAGAGACATGCTTCAGGAAAGGACTACCCTATGATGAAGCGCCGTCCCTCTGGGGTTTCTCTGCAGTCCAGCACCAACCCGTTAATTGCGTCAGACGCTTCAGCTGCTACCGACAGCACTTTCACCCCTCCACGCTCGATGACTTGGTCTCTCTCCTTGGGCCTGGCGACCGTCAGGCCCAACACCATTAGTCCCGCAGGGATGAACATTAGCGTTTCTTCGGTATCCGTAATGTGAAGTTGAGCTATGCTCTTCAACTCCTCCGCCGCCCTTGCTGTCACTGTTATCATCATACCTCCCTTTAATGCACAGCACCTGTCAGGCTCTGAGCATCGTTTTGCTTTGCTGTCCCTTTAGGGACTTTCGACCGACCCTGATTGCGCGGTACACATTCCATGAAACTGATATTAAATGTTGAATGCGCCTCATCAGTTGGTCGTGCCCCGTCTCAAGGCAGCCCTACTGCTTGCTGTAGGTCCCCATCAACTCCGCCCGGGCGAGGACGCGTCCCTCCAACGCTTGCATCAACTGCTCTCTGCTGACGCCAGAGGCGAGGTCGAGCACTGCGTCCACAGCGTACAGCCTGAAGAAATAGCGGTGAGTTCCAGCAGGGGGACACGGTCCGCCATAGCCCAGCCGGCTCCAACTGTTCTCCCCATGCCTGCTGCCATTGGGCAAGTCGGCATCAGGAGGGACTTCCTCAGCAAGCGCCCGTGCCTCGGCTGGTATATTGTACAGGACCCAATGCACCCAGGTTCCTGCCGGTGCATCAGGATCGTCGCATATGAGAGCAAAAGAGCGGGTATCTTGGGGTGGGTCGTTCCATTGTAGTGGTGGTGAGACATCTTCGCCGTCGCAGGCGTACTTGGTTGGAATCGGCCCCTCGTCGGCGAAGGCCGTGCTCTTCAGTTCAAAAGACATATCTCCACCTCCTTTCCCCGTCGGGCAAATGTCTATTCCCTTGGCAGTTATCAGAGCATTTGCGATCAACGGTGATGCCACCATCGAACAACGCAAATCTCATCGTGGCTCTCCCAATGACCTTCTCTTCACGATTCATTTGCGCCAAAAGATACTATTCAACTCCACGCTGTCGGGAAAGAAATCGACCATCATTCCTTGGCCCTTACCGTCAGAAGAGCCGCATTTCCGGCATTTAGCACCTTCTCGGTGACGCTGCCGAAAACCCATCGCCCGATACCCGAGCGCCCATGAGTTGACATAGCTATAAGCTCAACATTGTTCTTCTCCGCATACTTGATGATCTCGCTTGCTGGAGATCCTGATACCATCGCACTCGATGTATTTATCCCGTTCTCTTTCAAGATCCTTTCCGCGCTATCGAGATACTGCTGAGCGGCGGCCATTTTCTCTGCCTGCACTTCGGGGGACACCGGCTGATATGCGAAGTCAATGCTTGGCACTACCACGAGCGGAGTCACCTCTATCACGTGCAACAGGACGACTTGTGCAAGCAGTAATCCGGCCAACGTCTGTACATGCGGAATAGCCGCCTCTCCAATCTGGGAACCGTCCAGTGGCACCAGAATTTTTTTGAACAATTTCTTCTGCTGGAGCGCCGGGCTGCTGGCTGGCGTCTTGATCAGGAGTACTGGCTTGCTGCTAGCCTGGATGACTTTAGAGGCGATATTCCCCAGCACCCAGGCCTCCTCACCAGATCCACCGCGGCTGGCCATGGTTATCAGACTGGCATCAATCTCGTCAGCATACCGCAGTATTTCCGCCGCAGGCTCCCCCGAAAGCACTTCAATAGGGATATCAGCCCCATTCTCGGCTCCCCAGTCCTTCAATTCTCGTCGCATTCGCTCAGAGACATGCTCCAAGTAGGAGCGATATAGATGATCCAGATCGCCCACGGTCGGATCGGAAACGCTAACCAGAGTAATATTGGCTCCAGACTGTGCGGCAATCTCTTCCGTATAAGGCATAACCACCTCAGCTGCCTCAGATCCATCCAATGGAACCATGATTTTTTCAACCATGATAGTCTTTCTCCTTTATATCGCTTGAATGATGAGTGGCGTCAGTGGCAGTCTATTGGCCGCTGCTGGGGTTCTAATTTGCCACTGACGCCACGTTGCAGGCTACAATTGACAAAGATTCAACCGAGTATGCTGGTGCTCGAAAACCACTGCACAGCTATGATACTGGTGGAACACTCCTTCACCTAGGTGGTGCTGAAATCGCGGTGCTCCTCACCGCACACCGGGGTGGCAATCTCACAACAGGCGCGCTCTCATGCCGACCATCTACGATGATGACCTGAACAAGAATTCCTCTTAGTCCGCACCCTCGTACTTGAAGGACACCCTCACCTTAGCGCGGTAGGTGTCGATCTTCCCATCCTCGATCTGCATGTCCAGCTCAACAACCTCAGCGATGCGCAGGTCGCGCAAAGTCTTCGAAGCCGTCTCGACGGCCACCGCCGCAGCTTTCTCCCAGGATTCACTACTGGTACCCACCAGCTCAATGAATTTGTAGACACTATCCTCCAATGCCATAACTAACCTCCTTCAGCATATTTTGTTGCACTGCTGTCCGCTCTCTGTACGCCGAGGCGTCAGCCACGCAGTTCCAAGACTAGTTTTTCCCTTTCCAGCTCACTACTCAGTACTGCGAAGTCCTAGCGGGCAGTCAGCGCTGGCTCCCTTTCCTTCACTGATAAATGTGATTGACCACTAGGCTGGTCTGAGAGGTCGCGTAGATACCCACACTGCAGGCACTCAAGAAACTCGCCATGCTGGTCACACTCGTAAAACATATCGCCGTTACATCTTGGGCAGCTTTTGAGTCTGATTAACATTTCAACCTCCATCCTTGTGTCTCCAGCCAGATGTTCATGCCGAGCGGAGCTTCACCGATCAAGGCAGGGCTAGAGTCTGCTGCCTTGGCATCGCAAGGGGCGTGGAGCACTGCCTGTAACTTGGTAGAAGCGATGACCAACGAGCCACTCTCTGTAAATCATTCAACTGTTTCCAGAACCAGTGACTAATGTCTTCCTCGTTAATCCGCTCTCGCAGCCTCTTCGATCTTCTCTCTCTTTCCTCGACGGGCATGAGAAGGCTCTCATAGAGCGCTCGTGCTGTTCCTTCAGTGTCTTCAGGTGCGATGGATACAACGCCGTCTCTTAGCTGTTCGTGTGCTCCTGCTTTCTCTGACAAGATAAGAACCCCATCCCTGCCGTTCACCATGGGGCCTTCTTTGGCCACCAGGTTCATGCCATCGGCTAGTGTATTTACCAGCAGTACATCATATAGGTGCATTCCTGCTATAGCCTGAGGATAGTTATGTTCATAGAACACAGTTATCGGCTGCCAGCCATCTCTGCCATATTTCGTATTGATCCGATCGACTAGCCCAAAGACTTCACGGGTATATTCCTGATACTCCCTGATGTTGGTGCGAGAGGGCACCAGAAAAGCCAGGAAATTTACTTGTCCAACTAGCTCAGAATGGCGCGCCAGCAGCATATCATAGGCTTCGAATCCTCGGATAATGTTCTTGCTAAGGTCAACACGATCCACGCGCATTATAGTTTTCTTCCCCAAGAGGGGCCACAGCCTTTGTTCGTAGTGCTTTACCTCCCGTGAGTTGGCCAGATTCTGTAACGCGTCAACGTCTACCGATATAGGGTAGGCATTGACCTTGGTCTCGCGCCCATTAAGCCGAACGGTGTGCATCTCGTGATCTACCCGAGCTTCCTTGAGATACATCTCGCATGTGAGCAGGAAGTTGTGCACATCGCGCATGGTCTGCAGGCCGACTATGTCGCACGAACAGAGACTCTCCAGGATCGTCCTGCATACCGGCCTAGGTAAAAACATCCAGTGTTGGGGTGGAGGCCACGGGATATGGGTGAAGTGTTGAAGGACAGCATATGGCAGCTGACTCCGGATGATACCAGGCGTCAGGTACAGGTGATAGTCATGGAGCATGATCAGGGGCAACTCCTCACCACTAGCCACAGCTACCACTGCCTCGGCAAAGGATTCATTAGCGGGAACATATCCGTCTTCCCAAGCATTCCAAACCTCGTGGTCTATGGCTGGATCGTACATGTGGTCCCATATATTGTGCTGGAAGAACCACAAGAAGGGATTGCAGAAGACGCTGTAGTACTTGTCATAAGTCTCCTTGGGCAGGAGCACGTAGCGCAGAGAGTGCTTGTCACCGTCAACAAAGGTCTCAATGGTTCTGTAACCAGCCCTCTGAGCGGCATACCGGTCGCCGTCACCCATGGCACAAGCCACCCACATGGAGTCTACATATCTGCTCAGGGCGCTTAGCGCTATGGCAACGCCGCCGCCACCCTTAGTTGCTGATAAGCTCCCATCTTCAGAAACGTGGTGTTCAACCGGACCTCTGTTGCTGGCTACGATGAGGCGTCTGGAGTCTCCTCTCTCATGCAACAGGTTTGATAATGGCTCGCTATTAACAGCTAATGAGTTCACTTTGCTCCTCCAAACTGCGTATGCAGTGCATCGCGAGCCACCAGAAGGCGCACGCCTTTAGTCATCCCTTCAACCAAACTGATAGCCCCGATAGCTAGTTGCGCCAGCTTCTGCCTGTCAGGAGCTTCGATCACCGCCATGACATCCGGCGGACCTTCCAGCGGCTCAGCTATTACTACTCCGGGGTTGCCACGCAGATTCTGGGCTACTTGGTCAGACTCACCATTCAGGACGTCTAAAAGCAGATAAACCCTAGCACTCATCAACTCCTCCTCATCCTTGCCGAAAGCAATTCACACAATTGCACTAGCAGGAAATGTGCTTTCCTTTGATCGATGTCCGACGGTTAAGAGCTTGGTAGACAACATAGCTACCACCCCCGGACTTTGGCGAGCGATATCGTCGAACTTGGGCAGTCCAAACAGCTTGCCATTCTGCACCACTGGCAACTCCTGGACACCATTTTTTAGCATGACTTTAGCTGCCTGCATTATCTCATCGCCCGGTGATATCTTGGGATGATGCTTATCCAGCAACGATCCGACGCGCTCGGTGATAAGTCCCCGGAACTTGCCGTTATGGCAAATGCACACAACCCCTATTTCTGATTTCCTCATCTCCTGAGCTGCCTCAGTTATGGGGGTAAAAGGTGATACACAGAAGATATTCCTAGTCATAACCTCTCTTACCTTTGACATCTCACTCACCTCATTATCTATTCGGGAAAACATGACCTATGTCTGTTTGTGACGGTTAGGAGTGTGACCCGATCACTACAGAGACTTCTAATCTGCCTTCGGCGCTGAGCCAAGCAAATTGCGGGATTGCGCGGAAACCAACGGGAAAATTGTAGAACGTTGCTCGGTGACCATTGCAGTCTCCTTGCTTCGATGTCATTAAACCATCACAAGCTCCCAAAAGCATCCGCCGCGGCCTGTATTTTTATGTGCCAAAAAGCAGTAGAGATAATAAGGCACGGAGCGCGCAGATAGGACTATATAGGCCACGCGGGATTGGCACCATGGGTAAGCAATTTGTTGTAAGCAAATCACTTGACAAAATTGTTAGTCTTATGTATTCTGCTTTGGCAGGTCGGTGATTGTATAAGCGATACTACAGCCACGAATCATTTTCGTTCGAGTGAGGACGAGTCTCGTTTACGGCTTTGCTGCTGGAACGGGCTTATTCGTCCCCTGATATGTTCCCTTATCCAGGGACCTTTCTAGTCAGGCACAGAGCCTGGCTCCTTAAGCTAACGACCAGACGTTGCTAGCCCTCAGGGTTAGCAGTTAAAAAGGGCGGGGTTATGGACGAGATCAGGGTGTTGGTTGCAACCGATGATGAAATCTTTCAGGAGGGGCTATCCCGCTTCCTGGAGGAAGAAGAGGACTTGAAATGTGTTGCCAGGCCGACTAACGGTGATGACACCCTCTGTCTGGCAAGGGAGCTAATGCCTGATGTGGCTGTAATCGATATTGGCATGCCGATGCCCGAATCCACTTCTGAGGTTACACCTGCGGTTGAGGTTGCCAGGCAGATCAAGGAAAGTTGTCCCGATATCGCTATACTAATGGTCAGTGCCTATGGTTACCAGCCAGGAATGCTAGCTTGCCTGCAGGCAGGGGTAGCGGGATACCTGCTGAAGAAGACCTCCCCCGGCGAACTGATTAGTGCCATCCGGTCGTTGCATTCTGGGAAGGCCGTTTTCGACCTCGAAGGCATCAACAAAGTGATTGGAAGCCTGGCGGCCAATCATGGCGTATCGACCGAAGGAATCACCCAGTTGCGCACACGTGAGCTAGAGGTGCTCAGGGTAGCTGCCCAGGGGTTGGGTAACAAGGAAATTGCCTGTGAACTTGGTATCAGCGAGCGAACTGTTCAAACTCACATGGTCAACATCTTTAGAAAGCTCGGGGTGAGTTCACGCACCGAGGCTGTGCTTCATGCTTTGCGAGAAGGCTGGCTTCAGCTGGATGATTTGCCGTAGGACAACCCTCTTGTGAAGCCCGCCCTAATCTCGGATTTCCGAGTGTCACCACCATCTTCCTCTCTCCTCATATACTTGGACAAATCTTTCCACGGAGCGGTCATAGGTCCTTTCTACATCGTTAGGAAAGAGGCAAGCAGGTAACTCACCCATTTTCCAGTGATACTGGAGGCATTCACAGCAGATGCCCTTCCTGCTACAGGGCTCATAGGTACAATTGCACCTCGACTCATTCCGATCAATGTTACATTCCCGCTTTTTCGTACTCATTCCGCTTTCTCCTGTCGCGGCGATCTTGGCAATTCAGCCACTATTGCACAGCGAGGCATGTCGAACCCATGCCCCAATTCTCCGCCGGCATATACTACGACTCTACGTCTGTAACGCGCGCTATCAACTGAACTTGTTCGACTCAGTACTTTGATGCGCCTATGTCAATCAGATGGCCGGTGACGCTTAAGACGACCCGTTCGCAGATGTTGGTCACCCTATCGGCGAAGCGCTCCAGATTGTGTGCCGCCCAGATCATCCGGGTCGCCTGGGTAACAGCCTCTGGGTGCGCGATGATGAACAAGAGAAGCTTGCGGAAGGCTTGGTCGTACAGACCATCCACCTCGTCATCTTCGCGGCAGATTCTCTTAGCCCTTTCCACATCTCCTGCAGCAAATGACTCGAGGCTGCCTCGAAGCATCTCTACGCCCTTCTGCACCATCTCTGGGATTTCCACCGGCAGCACTAAACTTGGCTCCTCACCCATCATCAACGTGATATTGGCGATTCCCTTGGCGTAATCACCCATGCGCTCTAGCTCAGTGGCAATGCCTAGGACGGCAACTATGGTACGCAGTTCGCTATCAGTGGAGTGCCCCGAAGCAATCAGCTGCATGCAGCCGCCTTCGATCATGAAGCGTCTCTGATCCAACTTGTTGTCTTCCGCGATGACATCTGCGGCAAGCCTGATGTCCCTTTTGGTGATGCTTTCAATCGAGCGCTCTATGGCTCTCTCGACCATACTGGCAAATGCTGAGACTTCCTGTTGAAGCTGTTTTAGTTTCTCATCGAACGCAGCCTTGTCGATCTTCTCAAGGCTCACCTGTTGGCCAGCTTCCTGGTGTCTGATTCTACCCGATTCCTCAACTCGCATTCCCGACTCCTCGAGTTCCTTATGCGCAGCGCTCAGCCTTAGCTTCAGATGGATTCGGTCAATAGCCCCGAAAAAGACCCACTTCAGCAGCACGCTTCCTATTACCAGATAGAACCAAATGAAAGTTACGTAAGAAGGATTGGGCCACGCCAGATACATGACCTTAGCCCAAAGCAATGAAAAGCCAACGCCTACAATAACCTTATAGAAATTGACGCCGATTCTAGGACGCTTCATACAGTTGTCTCCCAATGCTGCCCGTGCTGCAGCAGGCAATCGCATTATAATAGCAAGCTTGCAAAACCAGCAACAGCACAGGTCTAGGATTGTAGACTTACAGGCAAGTGTGACACACTGTGGAATATAGCGTTTACCACTCTGCCCCATCGAATGCTATGGCATGCTAGAGGTACTCCTTTAGCTTACGGCTGCGGCTCATTCGACGTAGCTCGTTCAGCGCCTTGCGTTCAATCTGACGTACTCGCTCCCTCGTGACTCCGAACTCCGCGCCGACCTCCTCGAGGGTGCGGCTGCGTCCGTCCTGCAGTCCAAACCGCAGCTCGATAACGCGGCGTTCCCTGGGCGGCAAAGAGGCCACGGCACTCCTTAGCTCTTCATTGAAGAGGCTTTCGGCCGCTTGCTCCTCGGGTCCAGGCATTGCCTCGTCCTCAAGGAAATCGCCAAGCTCACTTCCTCCATTTACGTCGCCTATGGGCGTTTCCAAAGATACAGGCTGCTGCGACCCGATCACCGCAAGTCGGTCAATCTTTTCGGCAGGGATTCCCGTCTCCTCAGCTAGCTCCTCAGCCGTCGGCTTCCGGCCGTACTCCTGGGCCAATCGCTGCCTCGCCTGGGCCAACTTGGTGGTGCTCTCCTGGATATGCACTGGCAGCCGCACAGTGCGTAACTGGTCGGCTATCCCCCGGCCTATCGCCTGCCGAATCCACCACGTAGCGTAGGTGCTGAACTTGTAGCCTCTGCGATGGTCGAACTTTGTCGCTGCGTGCATTAGCCCGATATTGCCCTCCTGAACAAGGTCGAGAAAGGGCATACCACGGCCCGCATAATTCTTGGCTACGCTGATCACCAGGCGCAGGTTAGCCCGAACCAAGTGATCGGCAGCTTGACCCGCTCTCTGCCTGATCTGACCGAAATACAGATCCAGTTCCTGCTGGTGTTGCTCCAACCAGCCGCGGAATTCCGATGACCGTAGCACCTCCTGAAACTGCGCCACCGAAGTCCTCTGTCTCAACTCTCCCAGCAGATGCCGGGGTATCAACTGAGTGTCCAGCGAGAGCTGAATCAACGCCTCTGTAGTTCGAGGTCTGCTTGACGCGGTAGCTTCGGCTATAGCGTCGGCGAGTTGCGGGTCGATGCTGCCGTCGATTGCCTCACGGAGCGCTGAGTTGCGCACCCTGTCTGCGATAGCAAGTGCTGGTGAAAGCTCAAGGTGCCGGCACAGTGCCTCAAACAACCCGGACGCAGTAGAGAACCGCTCTACAAGAGCGAACAATATGTCGGTTGCAGAGGGTCGATTGCCATACTCGGCTGCCCATTCCTGTTCCAGCCGACTCAGATACTCTCCCTGCTCTATCTCTCTACCCAGCCGCTTCTCCTGCTCAGCATCGAGCAGTGGCGTCTGACCGGATTCAGCGAGGTAAAGTGCTACCGAATTGTTCAGCATCCCGCGTTCACTGGGCAAAGAAGGGCCTTTAGCCTCCATTGGCTGCTCCTCCTCAGCACTCTCATCGCCAAGGTGCTCGTCAATGAAGTTTTCAAGTTCCTCATCGGCCCGCGGAATTCGGTCTATGTCTCTAAACGTCCTGAAAGCCATTCCTGAAAGTCACCTACCTTTTCCCATAACTCTTACTCATTGATGTGCTACGTCATGTCCATACCCTTTACGGCTGTCGATGCGCTTTCTGCCCCGCTGTCCCTGGCCGTGGTGGACTTTGCGGCGGACATCGTTTGCACGCACAAATGGAAGTTGCCCACGAATGCAGGGAAGGTATCAGTCTGGTTGTGGGATAGAATTTCCGCGGGGAACAAAAAAGCTCGTGCAACCGAGCCTGGTAAAAGTATACCACACTATACCCCACCATGCAAGCCCTCGAGCCTTTGTCTAACCATTTGGCACTGCACGAATCGCTAGTTGTTTAGCGGCTTAGGATGTGGTAATACGAATGCAGCGTTACCATGAGATGAAAGCACGGCCGATTCTTGGCGCTGGGTCACGACCCCAGCGTCAGATTGACACCCAGATACGGACACGGGGAATGACTTTGGGGACAAGCCCAAGAGCGTCCACTAACTTATGTATTAAATGTGACCCATTTTCGCTGACGATTCACAGTGTTATACTGAAAGCCGTGGAAGAGATTACAAAGGTAATCTTGTATTCGTTGGCATCCGGCGCCACAGTAGTCGCTGGCGGATTTCTGGCAAGGGCAAACATATTGCCCCAGGGCGAGTTGGGGAGAGAAATCTCCCACGGTATCGTCGCCTTTGGTGGCGGGGTGCTTGTGGCCGCAGTCGCCTTTGTGCTGGCCCCCAAGGGAATAGAATTGCTATCCTTGCCCCTTCTTACTAGTGTGTTTTTCTTCGGAGTAGTCTGTTTCCTCTTTCTAGACAGATTCATTGGTCAACATGGTGGAAGAGTAGCGCAGCTCATGACTATGCTGATGGACTTCATTCCTGAGGCTATTGCCTTGGGGGCCATTTTCTCAACTGATAGGGAAACAGGTCTACTTCTGGCTCTACTCATAGGGATGCAAAACCTGCCCGAGGCCTATAATTCATTCGGCGATTTGCTTGCTAGTGGCTTCTCGCCTAACAGATCTTTGTTAATTCTTGCCCCGTTTAGCTTGGCAGGCATGGCTGCCGCCGTTTTCGGCTACTCATTTCTAGCCGGTCACGACCAGCTCGTTGCTTCGCTAATGTTGTTTTCCGCGGGAGCAATACTTTATCTAGTGTTTCAGGACATAGCGCCAATGGCTAAACTCAAGAACCATTGGACTCCAGCGATGGGGGCAACTCTTGGGTTCATGCTCGGAATGATAGCAGAGAAGCTCTTGACTTATTGAGCTATTACTTCACGCTTGGTGATCAAAGTGTGACAAGATCCAACAGACCAGGTTTTTATTGCGTCCCGGGTAACAAAACAAGCTTTTATTGCCACGCAGCATGCTCTCACTATATTCCTACGAATGTAACTACTCTTGCAGTCTAACCATAGCCCTGGTATCCTGGGCACAGTAATCCAGAAGGTCTCTCTTCACTGCTTCGATTTCCTCTTCAGTCTCATACCTGCCAAGCACAAGATAGGCAAAAACCGCACTGGCCGAGGCACCATCGGCGATCTCCAGATCTTCATATGGCATATCAGGCACCAATATAGGTGGGGTGACTTTTACCGATGTGCTTCCATGGGAATCTGGATGCTACAGCCAGGCGGGTGTCTCAGAACAAAGTTGCAAGCCACTACCGGCGGCACTCGGATGGTTTTTGCTATGAGAACTCTCCAGAGAGAAATCGAGCGGTTCTGTACTGCCATAGCAATGCTACGCATGTACTACCTCGTTGACAACAACCACAATACGTATTCATCAACCCCTGCCCATACCTACCAGATATTTCCCCATAAAGAGTACCACCGATTACACCTCCCAGCTAAGTTCTCCGAAAGAAACGTTGAGCCTGATCTCGCTACCGGTAGAATGTTGCACACCATCGGGAGAAATAAAGAGATCGTGCTCGGGGGCCTTCCGGCGCACCACGAATTTTCTGATCTCTCCTGTTAAGGTGTCACGAATCAGGTAGTCGACCGTGCCTAGCACTTCACCATTTGCATCTATGACTTTGGCTCCGTACTCGATAGCCATGCTTCAGCCCCATGCACTTGCCTTGTTAGTGCCCTTCTGGTAAATAGCCTTAGGTAGCACAGGCCTGCCAGTGGACATGTGGCCAAGGTCTCTAACCATGTAAGCGCTATATGAGCCCCCCATCATTGTTCTCTTTGAATCAGGGTTCGACAGTAGGTCCCGAAACGATGAGGCGTCGCCCCTCTGGCGCGTCCTCGCAGTCCAGTACTAACCTGTCAACGGCGTCAGCTAGTTCGGTCCCTATAAGCAGTACCTTAACTCCTTCATGCTCCACCACTTGGTCTCCCTCTTGTTCCTTGTCAATGGTCAGACCTAGCCGATCTGAACCTGCGGGGACAAGCCTAAATGCTTCTTCGGGATCTGAGATCTCAGCCTGCGCCCTGGTCTTAAGCACCTGTGCCGCCTCTGCTGTCACTGTGATCATGTCACCCTCCTCTCACAATTTGATTCTATGTATGTCTGGTTGCCAGAATTGGCTTGTCCTACTTACTTATCGGACATCAGCCTACAAGTATTCAAGGTAGCCTTTGAGCCTTCGTGAACGGCCAGGCTGGCGTAACTTCTTGATAGCTTTCGTCTCGATCTGGCGTGCCCGCTCCCTGGTAACACCTAGCTCAGCCCCCACCTCCTCCAACGTGCGCTCGCAGCCGTTATATAGTCCGAATCTCAGCTCAATCACACGCCGTTCCCGCTCCGGGAGTTTCTCTAAGGCATTTCTGATCTCCTCCTCAAGCATGCGTCCGAAAGCCTGCTGCTCGGGACTCGGCGTTTTCTGGTCTTCGACGAATTCGCCAAACTCGCTGCTCTCGTTCTCACCTATGGGGATATCCAGCGAGGTTGGCTGCCTCAACACCGATCCTACCAGGTAGTTCACCTTCTCCGGCGAGACTCCCATCTCACGGGCTATCTCCTCGCTGCTCGGCTGACGTCCGTACTGCTGGGTGAGCCCGTGTGTCACCCGCGCCATTTTGCCCAGGCTTTCCGCCATGTGCGCGGGGAATCGTATCGTGCGGGACTGATCAGCTATGGCCCGATTGATAGCCTGCCGGATCCACCAGGTGGCATAGGTGCTGAATTTGTAGCCTTTCCGGTGGTCGAACTTCTCCACCGCGCGAATTAGCCCGATGTTGCCCTCTTGGATTAGGTCAGCGAAGGTGAGACCACGGTCCGCATTTTTCCTGGCAATGCTCACAACCAGACGGAGATTGGCTTTAACCAGATGTTCGGCTGCGCGATCTGAATTTTCCCTTATATGGTCGAGCCAGATTGCGATTTCAGCAAGATGCTTTTGCAGGAAAGCGCGAAACTCTGGCGACTCCAAGGCTTCCACAAGCTCAGCTACAGAAGCGAACCGCCAGCTTTTCCCAAGCATATGCCATGGTATCAGTCGGCTATCGAGGGAAAGCTGAACCAGGCTCCTCTCTGCCTCAATCAGGTTAGCTCCAGTAGCCTCAGCCACCCTGGTGATTAGTCCCGGATCGATGCGACCATCGATTTCTCGACGCAAGTCTGTATGCAATGCCTTATCCGCTACACTCTGACCAAGTGGAAGCTTGAAACCCTTCCATAGAGCATTGAAGATCAGCCCTGCCTGGCAAAAGCGTTCAAACATTGAAAAGAGTAGATCAACGGCCGTAGGTTGGCGTTGGTATTCGGACGTCCATTCCCTCTCAAGCGAGCATAGGTGCTTCCCCAATTCTATCAGGCTTCCCAAGAACTTTTCTTCTTCAGCATTGAGAAGCGGGGTCTGCCCACTTTCGGCAAGATACAAGCTCACAGTATCCGTTGCGAAGTTGCTCTTGGGCGGCTCGGCACGCAGATCGGGGAGCTCAGATTCATGTTCTTCTCCCTTACCTAGCTCATCAAGTAATGCACTAAGTTCTTCGTCCCCGGGGGCGAGACCTTCAACCTCATTGTTCTTTCGCAAAGCCACCGCTATCGCGTCTCCTCTTGGTCATTTACATCCCATACTTGAGACAAGCCGGGCATCCGGTAAGGACCTTATTTAGTCGTCCGACCCCTTGTCTTCTTCTTGCCTCTGGTCGACTTCGGCCCCGTCTTGAACTCTTTGTGATACTGCTCTTTTTGTATCTTCTTACGCCGCTTCTTATCCACGCTACCACCAACCCAATTCCCACAGACAAAGATATCTCCGCTGATTGATCATTTGGGGGATTCTGTTGTCGGGGGAAACAAAAAAAGCTGGCTAATCCAGCTTTGTTTAATTTTACCACATTATGCGTCATGACGCAAGACCGTGTACTCGTCGGTGCTGCTAAGTTCTGGTTGACGCCTAGTTAAAACTCATCTTATCCTTCTGCTTAGAGTAGGGCAGGAGGGTAAGATGAACGAAGACTACGAAGACTACAAGGAATGGTCTGAACGATGGCATGAAAAGGTTAGGAAACGGCAAGAGGAAGCCAGATAATCGTTAACTGCCTTCTGACCCCAGTCAACGATTTATCGGACTGCGATCCAACGATTCGCTATTACGTTCAACCAAGGGTTGCCTGTCCTCAGCCAGACCCCTGGAAACGCGCCTGAACAAAAAGTGAGATTGTTACGTCGTGTCTGGGTGCAAAATAGCCAGTTTGATGAAAGGTTAAACCCTCTGGGTTTTGGTTTCATCACTGTATCACAGTAGAAGGGAAAAGAAAGTATGGACAATCTGCT
>Ga0180437_10002945_pt1 | contig 26140 bp, 22 predicted proteins | sample SS_ome_4_FD_132410 | JGI IMG/M metagenome (GOLD analysis project Ga0180437, IMG submission 132410) | Hypersaline lake sediment archaeal communities from the Salton Sea, California, USA - SS_3_D_1 metaG | ecosystem: Environmental > Aquatic > Non-marine Saline and Alkaline > Hypersaline >... | reverse complement strand
ATGTTGAAAATTCAGCCTTTGCGGTTCTTGCTAAGGAATCATAACTAACATTAATCACTCCCTGAGGTGAAATACCTACTAATTGGTCTGTGCTTGAAATTACTGCATTTTTCGTGAAATAAGAATCAACACCGGTATCTATAACTTCTATTCCTGCAGGATCTAGTGTAGAGATATTGAGAATTCTACCAGAAACATTCGATGTAGTTCTGGTTGATACAATTAAACCTCCTCTAAAACCTTGTATAAATTCTATAATTTCTCCTGGATCTGTAGATAGTTGCACCCAGTTAGTTGCATTTCCTTCCGAATCCTGCCATACAGACGACCCATCCCAGTCAGGCTGAGACCACATCATGTAGCCTTGCAAAGTTACTACAACCAATCTATTTTCAAATGTAGTTGCTCCTATAATAGTTTGATCTTCTAATGGAAGGATATCATTACCTAATCGAGTAAATCCAGCCTCATTAATAGTTCTTGCAAAGGTTTGATAAGTCCCATGACCGTTCCAAAACATACACTTTCCTTTATAGATATGAAATCCTCCTCTCTCATTACCTTCCACAACACTATCATTTACATCTTTAGCAATATACTCATATAGCTTAGAATTTCCTTGAGCGGTTATAGAGAAGGGTAGTATGTAGAAAGAGCCAGCATTAGGTCCTGCAAAAACCAAACTATCTCCAAAAAGTTCCAAAGTAGCGGTTTTAATACCGGGAAGGTACTCATCAATATTATCTTCTGCAGCTCCTTGTACTTTAACTAAGCACTTACTATCTTCAATACTAGTAGTATTAGGGGTGTATGTGTAGTATCTAACTGGTTCAAGACCTCTTCTTGAGGATAGTCTGGTCATTGGAGTAAATTCAAAGTTTTCTAAACGAACAAAAAAAGTGCTGGGTATATGAGAAGCTAACTCATTAGGTACATACAACCATCCATTTACTCCTGTTGCTGATCCTTGGCTCATAATTTACCCACCTCATTAATTACATACTCATTTAACTTTTCATACTCATCAAACATTCTATCCCATGCTCTATCATCCTCTAAATCAAACTTACCAGATTTAATTAGTAAGTTTAAGGTTTTATTATTACTAGGCTCAAACATCACAGATTCTGCGGCTAATTTAGCCACTTCTTTATCAGATAATCTCTGTAAAGCTTTAACTTCCTGAAGAGCCTCTGCTGGAAAACCTAGTAAATCATTCGCATCTCTATTAAGTTTCTTAAAGAATTTTGTTCTTTCTGGAGCTACTTTATCTTCTATAATAGAGCTTACTAAGTCTTCAACTTTCTGAGGATTCTCAGGATATAGTTTAGAAACATCGTCAATTAGTTTATCAAAGTTATCATCTTTTAGAACTTGAGAGAAAGTTAGCTTTTTATACTTATCTCTAATTCTTGTATCAGCTTCCCCTACCATCTCGTCTTTTGATTGCTCATAGTCAGGGGTTAAGTTCTTAGTAATCGCAGTTCCATATCGAGCTACTGGATTCTTTTGTAAAGGGAATTTATCTTTATCAATAAAAATTTCATTACCCTGAGAATCTAAAATTTTTCCAGTTGTTTGAACGTTTGTTAAGATGTCAATATCTGTTGGAGTTATTGTACTTAATGCAACTTCACCTAGAAGAGATAAATCTCCAGTTTCTAAAGTTCGCATTGTCGCACTTAGTACATTCTCTAATCTAGTAATTAACAAAGCACTTGCAATATCTGTACCTGCAGAAGCTCCGATAATCGGAATACTTTCTGAACGAGCTCCGGACATTCCTGTCATTTTATACCAGCCACCTTCTCTTAGAAGATTTCTCAGTTCAGAATCAAATTTTAATGTATCTGCAATTTGACCCATTAGGTAAGTTCCGACTGTTTCAGGAACTTCGTTTGGTTTTTGTTCTCCAAATGGATTTTCAACAAATGCTCCAGGAACTTTTGCTCCTCTAGCACCAAAGATAGCAATACCTTCTGCCATCTCAACAATTCCATTTAATAATTTAGCTCTATCAGCTTTAGTAATTGTTCCTGTCTGTCCATAACTTCTAAATACGTCTACAACATTATTATATGCTTGTAATTTAGCTTGAACCGCTCCTTTAACCCATTTAGTCATAAATAAAGCAGCAGAACGTCCTTCCTTAGCAATAGGACTATTCATTTTTAAGAAAGCATCCTGAATTGCATCATCAATATGCTTTCCTGTCCTAAGCTCTCCAACTCCTGACTTATATACGAATTTAGAGTCTGGAGCAATCATACCAAGGTCTTCCATATACTTAATAGTATGGTTCATAACTGCTCTATTAAAATCAAGAGTTCCTTCTTTATATCTTCCCCAGGCTTTTATCTGTGAATATGCTTCAGGAAGTATTACATTTTCGATAACTCTCTCTCTAGCTCCTGATTGAAATGAATAACCTAAGCGATCTCCTAAAGCAAGTAATCCTCCTCTAATATCAGATAACTTAACCTTTTGTAGATCTTTAATAGATTTAATATTATTAAGATTACTATAGGTGTCAATATTAAATACAGATTCTATATTAGCTTTCTCTTGTAGTGATTGAATGGTATTTCTATAACGATTCACTATCTGCTCACCATAGAGTTTTTGTATCTTTTTATCCTTAAACCAGGGTTTAAAAGATCCTCTAAACTTCAAAGCATCTAATGAATTAATTCCTAAAATCTCTGCATTGTTAATTGTGGCATGTGGTAGTGCTTCCACGGATTGTACTAAATCTCCGATATAAGGTTCGGCTTTAAACCAGTTAAAGATTCTTCCCATATCTCCAACCCATGACTGAGTTGCTGCATTCTTATATTCATTAGCTAAGACAGGGTCTATATCAGTTAAGTCCTTGAGTATCTTTTCATGTCTAGAATGTCTTATATCATCAGCTTGTGATATGTATTTTTGATTTCCAGAGAATAGAGTTGTATTATATGCATTATCATAGTTTGTTCGGATTCTTCTAGCCGCATCAATTAACTTCTCTCCAGAAAGTCCTTGCATTACTTCTTCTCGAAGTAAGTTTCTATTCTGAATGAACTCTTCTGTTACTTTTTCTGGATGTTTCTTGATAAATTCTTCAACACCTTTTAATTCTTTTTCAACTAATTTAGAGTTTTTTGCTTTCTTAAGTATATTTCCATAATGAGCTTCAGCTTCACCAATATCCATAAACTTCTTATTATAGTTTATAGCATTAGTTAATTCTTCCTTAAGTAGTGTTTTGCCTTTAGGAGAAATATCATATTTTAATAATTCTTTATTAACAAACTTATCTACATCTAAGCCTTTATCAGTAGTTTTAGCAGCTTTAAATCGATTATATAAAGGCTCTCCTAAGTCATCAATCTTAGATATTGGAACTCCATAAGATTTACTGAGTTGTGGAAGAATATGAGGATCTGTACTCTTGACAAAGTTAGTTGTTGATTTAGGATTTAATGTATTAGCCAGAAATTCAGGAGCAGCTCCTCTAGCTTTTGTAGCAGGTTTTGTTACAGCAGCTCCAGCTTTAATAATAGGATCTGTTAAGAAATCTAAGGCTCTAGTTTCAGCAATGCCTGTTAATGCTTTTCCTTGCCAAGACTTTGCTTTGGCTAATTGCTCTCCGGCAATACCTCCAGCACCTCCCTTGAAAGCTTTTCCTGCAAAAGGAATTGGAATACTGGGAGAGGCTAACGATGTTGCAAGCATTGGAGCTGCAGCAGCCTGTTCTTTCAACTCTCTATTAATATCAGTTTCTTGTCCGAGACTACCTAGATTTATAGCTGCATCTCTCCACCCAGCCTCATATTTCTCTAGAAAGGATTCCCCGGTAGGTGCAGGTTCATTGCCTCTAAGATAATCATAAACGCCTTTAACACCAGCTCCTAAATATACAGGTATATCAGTAAAGCCTTTAGGAAATCCTAAACCAGCCCCAGCAGTAGCAATACCTGGCTCTTGGGACATTGCATAGGCTGACTTATTATACTGATGTCCTAGTGTTGATACTAAGTTTTGCCAATGTGTCTTTCCATCTGCCATAGTTAGTTACCTTTTCTATCTTGCAATTTTTGTCGTATAAGTTCTTGAAGAGGATTTTCACCAGAAGCGTTTATATTAGTTATTTTTCCTGTTATTGGATTTACCTGTCTAGAGACATCCTTCGGATTTAACATAGGGTCTACTGGATTTCCTTTAGCATCAAAACTTTGTAATGGTGTAGAACTAGAATTCTTCTTGTATGATTTCAGTAAACTCATAATCGATTTTAACTGATCTACCATTGCCTTATTATCTATATTACCTGTTTTTGCTAAAGCTGAGATTTTTTGTCTGATAGGTTCTACAGCTTCTGTTATATCCTTACCTGACTCTATCATAGATATAGCTTCAGGAAGCTCACTAGTATAAATATCAGAAGTCATCTTATAAGTCGCTGAAGCTTTTACATTATTTAACTCTTTTGCTCGTTTAGAAAGTACATCATTTGTCATCTTAAAAGCACCTTCTGGATCAACTGCTGCTAGTCCAGCAAGCATTGTTTGATATTCATCAGAACTTAACATATCTTCATAAGATCCATTCTCTAAGGTTTCTGTTATAGTTTGAATATTATTTCTAAATATATTAGAGACTTCTTCTTTATTCTTCCAATCCGCTAATTTTAATTCAGTATTAACTTGTTTTCTTGCGTCCTCCTTCATCTTCATTTCATTTTCAAACTGTTGTTGTTTTTGAGCAGAAGCGTATTTTAATTGAGCTAGTTGATTTCCTTCCTTAGCTAGATTTAATTTCTGCTGAGCTAATTCCATGTCTTGAGTAAATTTTTCTTGTTCCATAGCTAATCTCTCTTGATCAGCTCTTTGTTTAGTAAAATATTGAAGTCCTTGACTAAGATAATTAAATCCTCTCTGAATTCCCTCGACAGTATCCCCGCCTCTAGAAGGTGTTACTTGTCCATAATAACCTCCTGCTCCAGTCCCCGGAGAAAATGTTTGTGGTTTAGCTTGTTGCCATCCTCTTCCCATTAGAATGATCCTCCTCTACCTAAATAAGAACTCCATGAATTTGAAGTAGGAGCAGCTTGTTGATATCTAAGATTCAAAGCATACTCTGGAATTTGAGGATCCCAAGATTGTTGAGGGACAGTTCCCTGTCTATTACTTCCTCTAGAAGGAGTTTGAGCTGAGGATCTACCTCCTCCACCTCCAAGTGCTCCTGCAGCAATTAAACCCGTACTAGCTAAAGGCATTAAAAAATCTGAGAAAAAACCAGGAGTTCTACGACTAGAGTCTAGACTTGCTTGTGCGGCATTTCTTTGATTTTGAGCAGAAGCATAGTCTTGAGCAACCTTATTAAGTACATTAGTATTATAATTCTCTACCTCTTGTTGGGCAGCTCTCTGTTCAGATTGAGATCCTCCTAATATAGTTCCTGTATCCATAGCTGTATTTCCATATAATTGCGCGGCTTGCATCCTTTGCTGAGGCATTTGAGTAGCAATCTGAGCAATACGTCCTTGTACATCAGCAGCTTGACCTAAGTTTTGACTAGCTAATCCCTTTGCCTGTGCATAAGCTGCTGCTTCTCCCAATCCTTGTTGTCTAGCTGCTTGGAGAGCTTCGGCATCAGCTTGAGCTTTTAATGCAGCATATCTTTGCTGTTCTTGATCTTGTTGTCTTCTAGCAATTCCAGATTGAGAAATTCCTCTACGAGCAGCATCTGCTGACATCAAACCTCTTCGCATTTCCGATTCTGAACCAACAGAACCATAAGGATCAAAAGCAGCTCTGTTTCTTTCTTCCATAGCTTTTAAGTAAGAAGCTTCTCTTGCAGCAGGACTTCCATAAAACTCCATGTAAGGATCTGCTCCTGCAAATCTTTGCATTGCTCCAGAAACACCTTGTAGTTGATCTACAGCACCAGCCATTGTATCTTCTGATTTTGTTAGATATTGACCTAAGTTACCTAATTCAGAGTCAAATAAATCTGATGATAGTCCATAAGTTGTTGTTAATCTATCTATTAAAGCATCTCTTTCTGGTCCAAAAGGAATGTACTGTAACTGATGTACTTGAGCCTTAACTGCTGGAGGTAAAGTAACTTCGGGAGTTTCTCCAAATAAAAAATCCATGAATCCCATAATATTAAAATCCTGATTAAATTTAGCTAATAAAATCCTACTTAATTATAAGATTTTAATTATAATCTTAAGAACATTGGCTAAAAAAAAAGGGAAGTTCTGGAGAAGACTTCCCTTAATGATCTAGGTAATGAAATTTCTATCTAATTATACTTAACCTATCTTCAATAACTCATCCAATAGCCTATATCATTTTCTGCATTTAACCAGTCCTTAGTTTTCTGGTTTCTTGCAGTCTTCTCTAAAGCATTGACTTCAAAGGTTTCTGCTTGTTTTCTAATATTCTTACTAAGCTTTTCATTTTGATCCATAATCATTTTAATACTTCGATCCTTTAACTGGTCTCCTTTATCTGTGTAATAAGCTTCTAGAACTTTACCAGTTATTAAAGGCTCAAAGTAAATAGAGAAGTCAGAAATAGCTGGTCTTATTGGGTAGTAAACAATTTTTATAGGAACTATATCTTGAATTTCTAGTATTTGCATTACTGTATGGTCAGAGTCTCCTTCAGGTAAGACTGTATACCGTCTACGAATACCAGACCAAGCTCCACCACCACCCATACTATTAACACCTCTATACACTCTGGAATCCCAATTAAGGAAGTACTCATAGTCTATAGGAGTTAGTCTTTGCCAGGTATGTCTCTCTCCTTCTGTACCATAGGCAAATACAGCATAAGGAACTATATTTTGTTCTATAGTAAATTTTCCATCAGAATCTGTATCTAGATACTCTGTCTTTAATAAGTCATGATACCATCTTTCTGCAGCAATTTGCATAGAGACTGTATCAATATACATATTTAAAAGTTTATCAGTTGTGGTATCTGCTAAGCCATACATATTCAATCTTAAATATAGCTTATTCTTAATATCTTCGCCATTAATTCCCATTGTGTATATAACCTCTAAAAACGAATATTGTCCTATGTATTACTATCTGTCATTGATTTTTTTCTATCTTCAAGCTCTTTTCTCTGATTCTTTAAGATAGTAGTTTGTTTCTCAAATTCCTTTTTAATCTTTGCTCTACGTTCTTCTAAGGCTTTTTCTCGTATTTCGAGAGCTTCCATATCCATTCTTTCTTGCACTTCAACTGGATACGTAATATTCCATCTAACAAAAGGACTCTTAAAAAGGGATTCATGTCCTAATATTAAATCCATTAACTGTTTTTGAGTTTTTATCCCTTCTGGATAGCAGCATAGTTTTGCATTAGGGTTATTGATATTAGCACGATCTCTAATTGTCCATCCTTCTATCTCTATATTCTCATAGCGTAAGGTATACGATACTCCTTTTACAACAACAATGTCCCCAAGAGATAGTAATGGAGGACAAACCTGACCACCGGCATCATCTATCACCAGAGTAAATACACACCCTTCACAAAGCTCTACAACTCTACCTACTTTACTATCTCTAAGTTCAATTACCTTAACATCCATGTCCACCTCTACTCTTCGACCTTCGACTTTCTCAACTTCACCTTTTTCGTTAACAAATTGTACCTTTCCAGGAGTACTTCTAATATTACTTAATTTACATCCTCTATCATCACAAGGAAGTGACTCAATTTCTATTTTACTTCGTGGCATAATAATATGATCTCTATGTTAGTATTTCTAATTAATTATAGAAATAGGTTAATTTGATCTTAACTATACTGGTATATTTAAGTTATTTTGAGCTAAGTAATTCCGTATCTGCTGAGATAGAGCTGATTGATATGTATCATAATTTAGATAATCGGGATCTTTAGCATATAAAGGAAGACGATCTGATATACTAAAAGGAGAGAGACTTGAGAGGAACGGCATAGGCTGTCCTCCAGCTAATCCACTAGTATTATACTTAGTGGGATTTTCTGCAAATGTCCTAGTCTCTGTATCCTGTCCAGGCTTCCATCCAGATTGATACTCTTGGTAAATAGGAGTATACGGTTGGTTTAGTCTGCTTGACATTACAGCTTGCATTCTACCTAACATGGGATTAGTTTGTACTGGGAAAGGACTTACAGGGAAAGGACTTTGTACACCAACCTGGACTTTTTCCATTAAAGGATCGTATTGTCGGGCTTCCCAGGTATATTCTTCAGGAAGACGTTTAATCTGAGCTTCGGCAAACTCTTCAGGAGTTAATTCCCGTGCTGAGGTTAAAGGTTGTCCCGTAGCAGGATCTAATCGAACATCTCCTGCTCCAGGATATCCAGGTGCCATACCCATGATATGAGCCCATTCTTGGTCAATCATTTGACCTGGTTGCCATTTACTAAGATCATAGTATTTTTCTAATACATCTGCATTAGCTAATTGAGCACCTGATCTTGGATCTTGGTAGAAGCCTTTATACTTTCCACCCCCAACTCCCAAAATAGGGGAGTTGAAAGTCGGATCTATTTGTACTGTTTCTGGTATGAAGTACTCCTGTGAGATCTGTCCGTCTAATCTTGGAGCTTCTTCAATGTCATATTGTCTTTCTTGCTGAAGAAGATCTTGAAGGTTTTGGAGATCTTCATAAGAATAACCTTCTAATCCCTGACCTTCTGACAATCCTGATATTTGTTGTAAATATTGATCAGATAATGTATTATCATATTGATCTGTTAAATCATATCTTCTATTAATGAATTCTTGAGCAAGAGTATTATATAACTCTGATTGTCCAGGTGTGTAATAATATAACTGATTTGCCAAATCTTGATCCCATTGATATTGATCAGCTAAGTATTCATTTGAAATACTTGTTAATGGAGTCGGGAGTTTATAATCTGTATTATAACTTATTACATCTTTATATCCGACATTGTATAGTCTTCCAGGATCCAGCTGACGAACATCTCCAAATATATTAACCAACCCTACCTCATCTCCTGAATTAGGTTGATCTGGTGTAGGATCATACCCTTGGGCTGCTTGATAGTTTTGGTTCTGTTCCCAAGCTAATTTATTGGTAAAGGTTTTATTTGTATTATCATAGTCCATTGTAGCCTTCACAATAGTTTCTGGAGGCAATCCTTGTTCAAATAAAGCTGTTAACTCAGGATTATCTCTTAACGACTGTATAAAAAGTTGACTGTCTCTAGTTTGAGGTATTTGTTCTTCTAAATTATTAATAAATCTTTGAGCATTTAGTTGTAAAGTAGCTCCGTACTCCTCATCATTGAAGTTAAACTTCATTTGATTAACTGCGTTAGTTTGAGCGCCAGCTCCACTTAAAGTAGCGTCTAGTTGGGACTGTAGTTGGGCATCAATAATAGACTGAGCATTGTATCCTAGAGTACTTCCAAAAGCCCCTCCTTGTGGAGTTGTTCGTTGTGTTTTTGAAACGTCAGTTATATTAGAAATATCTACATCTCCAGGTCCTGATAAACTTATCTGACCTCCAGACTCTACCCCTAAGTCCTCTTCTTGTCTATAATCTAGTCCTTGAAAAGGAGTATCTTTATACATAGGAGTTGCAATAGCATTACTAATAGTATCTACATTGGCTAACTGATTAAATTCTAATTCAGCTTGAGGATTTTGTCTAAAGTATTCTCTTGTTATATAATCATCAATGTCACGATAATTACCAAATAATCCAGGATAACGCTCTTTATAAGCTTGAAAATTTTGCTGAGTTTGAGGGTCTATATTTTGAGAAATCCAGTCATGAGGAACTGATTGTCTTCTCATTTGTTCTAAGTTTTGTACTTGTGCTTGCCCTAATAAACCGGCTTGCTGACTTTGTTCAGATCCAGCCTGAGCTGAGTAAGATCTATCCTCATCCCAATTTCCTGCAGATTTTTTAACAATCTCATGTTCTCTTAACAGAGTATCTGAGACACCTCCAATATCAGCTCCTAACATCATACGACCAGACGCTTTCGGATCTAGTCTAGCTTTCCCTTCTTGTTCTAGTCCCGTATAAACATCGCTAGCTGTTAACCCAAATCCTGTTCGACTTGGATTAGTAACATTAGCTTGACCTTGAGCTTGTCTTGAAAAGTCAAATTCTCCAGGTCCTTCTAACCCTAATGTTGAGAGAGACCCTAAACCAGATTCTGCAGTCGCCTTAGTATCTGTTAGTCTATCAGTTCTATAATTACTAGCTAATCTACCTAATGCCTGTCCTCCAAAATATGATAAAGGAAGAGTTGCTAATCCTACTAAAGCTGTTGCAGGATTACTTAACATTCCTAAATTAGCAGCAGATAGAGCTGCTCCAGCTCCCATGCCTGCTAACTTACCTACACCGGAAATACCTAAGGAAGCTAACTGCCCTTCTAACTCACCTGTAGAACCCAATCTATTTATTTCTGTAGCAAGATTCTCTCCTGCTCCTCCAGAGAATTCCTTAGTTTGTGACTCACCAGAACCTCTTAAATAGTTCTGTATTTGGTTATTAAATCCAAAACCTGCTTGAGGTGCACTAAGATTGGCAGAAGCTTGACCAGTATCGGAAAATTTACCAGCTCCGAAAGCACCAAAATCAGCTTCAGATGTTCTGGAAAATCGTAAAGGCTTAGATAAATCAAAAGGAGCTTGAGCCATTGCAATTCCGGAAGGATCTTGAGCTAAAACTCCAATGTTACCTGCCCGAGCTATAGTTTCAGGAGCCTGATCTTCAAAAGTAAAGTCGAAAGAAGTTTCTTCTCCACCAAAAGCTCCTTGTCCAAAACCTCTTATTAGATAATCGTCTGAAATATTAGACGGTGGTCTGATTTCAAGCCCACTTAATCCTGTCCTAGCTCTTACAGAACCTCTTGGAGCATATTCCCCTGTATCTAGTCTATAATTACTTTCAGCTGCTGGCTGCTGACCTAGTGTAGTTCTCCAGTCAGAGGGTCTTATGATAGCATTAAATAAGTTTCGAGATCCTTCCCTTGACATTAAATTAAAAGACCTGCCTTGTTCTGGAGATGTTATTACATCACGAAGACCGGGCTGTTCATAGATCTCCCTGCCAGATCTACCAAAAAAAGAAGGGTCATAGTCTCTTATCTTAACTCCGTCAACCATTACAACTCTCCTTTAAATCCTGACATTTGACCAGGACGTTTCCATATAGAACTCACTGCAGGGCTTTGTGAGGTTACCTGAGGTTGTTTTGAAGTAAATTGTTTTGATATAGGATCTTTCGTATTTAATTGCATAACGGATTGTATTGCTTCTTCTTTAGATTTAATCCCAAGTAATGTTTGAAAGAATTCTTTTAATCTAGACCAAAAAGTCTTTTTCCCGCAAGGTGTTTTAGTTAAGGGACATTCATACATCTTACCTCCCTTATCATCGACTCCTATACCATACCGAGCTTCTGCTTTCTGCACCATATTAAATGCAGGGGTATCTGGAACTAGTTTACCTTCATCTAAAATCCCTAACTCTTCCATAGCGTTTGAAAAAACCCCAGGATCATCTGAGGATAGTTTTTGATTTAGAGAATCATTAACTTTCGAAGTTTCTTGCTTTGGAGTTTTTACGTTTGTAGAAGTCATATATTCAGATACAGATATAGGTTGAGAGTTGGATTTAGTTAAAGGAGGAGTATTTAAAGACTGAGTTTGTTGAGGAATTGGTTGAGTAGGTGTAGTAGGTTGAGATGGAGGAATAGGAAAAGAGACTTGATTTTGAGGAGGCTGAGGATTTAGTATTCGATTATAGCGATCTAGATCTGATTTCTTTTGAGCCTCTAATCTTTGATCAGTCTCTTGAGATTTTTTTCTCATTTGACCATATATAGATCTTCCGGGATTTATACTATTATTATAATCGAATTGACCACCAAAACCCATAATATACTCCTTTATAGTTTGCTTCGTTGTATGGTTTTCCAGGGATTGTATTGAGAGACCTGAGGCTGAGGCATAGGATTTTGACTAGGTGTATAGCTTAGGTCAGGTACTCTATAAGACTGCGGATGTCTTGAAAAATTACTAAGTAAGGCACCTAAATTCTGAAGATTTTGCCTTCTTGTATTTTCTTGAGCTTGTTGATTTAATACCTCTTGCCGTCGTAGATCTTCTTGTTGAGTTTGTATTGTCTGAAGATTCTCTTGAGGTATTAAGGTATCTAATCTAGGGATATTGATATTAGAACTAGATTGAGATTTTGGAGTTTGTGCCGACATTATATTTGACTCATCTGATGTCTGATTATACTTAGTGAAGAGATCAGTAAAATCCTTAATTATTTGCTGGTTAACATTTGTCTGCAAGCTTGGATTTATAGCCTGTCCTAGTTGATTTGTAACATTCTCTACTGTATCACTTACTTGATTAACAGTCTGTTCCATAATTCCTTTTTTAGGCTGATATTTCTGAGCTTTTTGCTGTATTAACGGAATATAATTAGCTGTTTCAGAATATGCCGGGGTTTGTCCAGAAGCAACTAACTGTCCTTGTTTGTATCCTCCATTATAGTGAGCTAAAGCAGCCATATAATTTCCATCATACTGCTTGTTAAGTGATTGCATATACATTGCAGCCGATTCTATTGACTTATAAGGATCAAAGTAATCTTCCTTCTTCTTAAATTTCCAGCTTCCAAGAGGATGCCATTTAGGCATAAACTGACCTATACCTTTAGCTCCAGCAGACGATTGGGCTTTTGGATTCCAATTAGATTCCTGTTCTAACTGCCCTAAAAACAAATGTTCTGGCAAATTGTACTTTTGAGCCATTTGTTTTGCATAGTTAATATATTTCTCTTTTTCTAAGTTAAACTTTGCCATTCTAAACCTCTGACTAATTATAGATTCTTAAGGTATAATAACCTAGTACTAAGTGGAAGTCCAGGATGGGAAATTTTAAAAAGTTTACCCACTCATACAGTTAGTAAGAGCGATAGAGGAGGATTCTCCCTGACTAACAATTATACCTTAATAAAAAAAAGAGCCTCAAAATTCGAGGCTCATACACTAACAATCGAGATCTTTTAAGAGAATTAATCTATTCTCATCTAATTATAATACGTATAAATAAGAACGTAAAAAAAAAGCCCTTCTTTTTAGAAGGGCTAGTTTGAGAAAGGCTCTAGGAGCCATAACTTAACTCAATGTAATTCCTGTTGCCATAGAACATAATTCCACATGCGCTGGAAGCATAGAGTATTGAGATATCATCATATCAGTTCTCTGATTGTCTCTTACAGAGAAGTCTCTAATAAACTGACAGAATCTAGCCTCTCCATCTAAATATCCTCTAGTACCTAGCGTAGGATTATCAGGTGTTAAGAAGTCATCTACTCCAATATAAAGAGTCATATTATCTTCCGCACACATAATTATATCACCACCACGTCCAATCTGTCCTAAGTAGTCATCTACACCAACATATATCAAACGTCCACTAGAATTAGAGATATAACGTTGTACTCGACCTCCCATAGTAGATGGAACAAAACCATCATCTGTAGATACTAAAACACCTTGCTGTAGATAAGGCTGTAATGCAGAATATGCAGTTTTACCACAGATATATACCATAGGTTTATTACGAGTACCTATATTATCATAAGTATCAAACCAAGTCATTAAAGATTCAAACTTAGCACTGGTCATCGCTCCAATATTAGAAAAACCGGCAGTTACACCATTTTGATCTGCCCAGTACTGATAACCATTAAACTTATTAATATTAGATCCAGGATTCTGTTTTTCTGCTGTTGAATGAGCACCATAGTACTCATAAATAAGAGAATTAAGTAACATAGACTTATGCGCTCTATGTAATTCCTCATCTAAATACTCTAAGAATTGCCCGTTATATAATAATGTTCTTTCGTCAAAAGCATTAGTAACAGGAGTTCCAGGAGTAAATAATCGACGGAATCCATTATATAATATATCCTTTCTACGAGGTACTGGTCTTGAAGTAGTTACTTGAGGAGTATATAAATCCAATGCAATACCAGTAGCGATTAATGTATCTGTAGTAGTAATAGTTCCTACTGTAGATCCATTTGCAGCACGTTGTACTTGAATGTTATTATCTCCATCTGCTGTAGAAAGAACTATAATAGTTTCACGAGTACGTGGATTGTATAAACGTACACCTTCTTGACAAATATAAGCTCCATTTTCTGTAACATCGAGTAAATCTGCTGTTGCTGAAGCTGCAAGAGCAGTGCTTGGTGTTAAAGAAAATGATGGAGCATCATCTCTTGCTGATTTAATATAATCTCCAATATGAGCCTTAGCTCTAGAGATAAGATTATATTTTTCTAAAGGCTTAAAGTCAGCATTTTCTAATGCATTTACAAGTTCACCTTCGAACTTTTGATGTAGAATCGCTTCAAAGCTATCAAAGCCTAAGGAAGGTCCTACAAAGAAAGAAATCAATGGACTTGATAAAACCGTTGTAAATTTAATCGCTTGGTTTAAATTACGAGAGTTAATCTGCCATGTATCTTCTATATTGCTATAAGAAGCACTTCTAATTACATCACTCATTTTTTTTTATCCTATATAGGGGGTTAGTATTATAAGTTCACATCTAATTATAGTTTAAGATGTTAAGTCCCTATTAAATATTTACTTATAATGATGAATTATCCTGCAAAATGTCTAGTATTATTAGTTGGAGTAGTGATAGAAGTCAAGGGAGTAGTACCGGAACCATCTGACCTTTCTACCTCAACAACATTCCACTTAAGAACTATGGGATATTCAGGTAATGTTGATCTTTCCCAAGTATTATCTACCTGGTTATATCCAAAAACTGTACCAGCTTCTGGAAATCCCCAGGTCTGAGGAATACTTCTTGATCTTAATATGTAGATTTCTGGATCATTATTAAAATAGTCATATATTTCCGATATAGAGGTACCGTTTGTAATCTCAAAGACAGATGTTTTATAGTTTAATGGATTTATTTGCCTACCTGCTGGATTAAATAATGCAAACCCCTGGACACTTATACTCACTATTAATATCCTCTTAATCTATGTATTCTTTTCTTTATTAATTCCCTATTTTCTTCCTTTTCTGCTTCTGTAAGCTCTTTAGGTGTTTCAGAAATATCTTCATTTAATTTTGAAACTTCTTCTTTATTCTCTTGTTCTAGCTTCTTCTGAGCTTTTTCAACGTCTTCGTCTTTTTCAACTTTTTTCTTAAGTTCTGGACTTCCTTCTGCAAGTTTTTTCTTTTTATTACTTTTAATAACTTCTTCTCTATAAGAATCTAGTATTAACTGACCAATTAGTTTGTCTTTTTGCGCAGGAGTTATTGTTGTTCTCGTTAGAATATTATCTACTCTTAAATAGTATGATTCGTCATTCAGTTTTTTCTCATGTAATTTCTTAGCTGCTTCTACAACGTCTTCCGTTATTGAATTTTTCTTAAAGCCTCTTTGCAGGTATTTCTTAACTAATTTATCAAAGGCAATACTACCTTGTACATTTGTTAAGTGTTCATGGACAGACTCTATGTTTTTCTGTGTTTTGATAATATCCTTTTTAAGACTATTTAAATGTTCAAATAAAGGAGCAAGTTCTGCTTGAGAAGCTTGGTTATATCCATGTAGAATTTCAGCTACCATCTGCTTAAAACTAGGATCTATATCCTGATATCTTTTAAATATTCCCTCCATGAAGTTTACTTTTTGACCACTCTCTATTTTCTCAGAAAGTTGATTAAGCTGAGCTTCTAACCTTGCGGCTTTCTCTTTTTGCATCTCTAATTCAGCTACAGAGTCCGGAGTAGTTCTTCTCTCTGGAGGTAAGTTGTTGTAGGATATATTATCTTCTTCTTCTTCGAGAAGAATATTTTCTAATTCCATATCAAAATCATCATTGTTTTTAACAATATTTTCATTCTCATTAACCATAATAGTGCGATCTCTCTTGTTAGTAGTTTCTTCTAATTAAATATAAGTCTAAGATAAACTAATGTTAACCTACATCATTCCTTGAGTGTTAGGTACCTGAGAAGGAGTTTGTTGAGGAGTCTGAACTCCCATTTGATTTGGTTGTCCCATAGACTGCATTAAGGCATTAGGATCGACCTCAAAAATCTTAGAAAATTCAGAAAGTCCTCCGATACTAAAGAGCATGCCCATTAACTCCAATAGTTTATCTGTACCAATTGCCCCACTTTGAATTAACATCTGAAGAGTATTTCCGGCAGGTTGAGTGTTAATAACCGCTGCAAAGTTTTTTAATTTATCAGCCCCTACATCTATACCTAAATTTAACTTAATCCCTAAGTCTGGTTCTGTACTTAACATCATTAACTCTTCTTCGGTCAATACATTATCATTATAACTACTGTCAAAAGCTGAAGTACTACCTTTTACTGGGATATCTCCTTCCAAGAAAGCCATATTATACACATGCATTTTTTGAAACATTTCTTTAAAACTATCCCTTACGGTCTCTAATATCACATCAAACTGAACTTGGGAAGCTTCCATACGTTGAGATACAGCACCTAAATGGGTTTTAGTATTACTAGAATCTAATATCCCTGGGATTCCAGCATACTCTCTAGCCCTTTCAAAGTTTCTAGACTCTGCATTCAAGTACATATCTACAGCTCCTTGATTTGGGGAAACCTCTCTGATTGCTCCAGGCTGATCTACAAAAATACAGTCTATACCCCCTATATTCTTTACCATGTCTTCATCAACGGCTCCGTTAATTACCTCGTAGTAGGTTTTATTAATATCTTCAATCCCTTGAAGTCTTTTAGAGGCTAGAATGATCTGTTCAAGCTGTAATGTCCTTAAAATATGCCCAAATCCAGCTGAGAACAACTGTCCAGACGCTGTAGGCATTTTAAATAAAACATATGGAAACGCTCCAGCCTTTGCTACTTGTTTAGATCTGTAACGGTGGTATACTACAATCTCCCCATCAACAATACAGGTTTCTGTATACTTAGTATATAAATGAAGTACAGAGTGAGCTTTCCTACTAGGTTGTTCTCCGTTTATGTTATATCGTTCTGAAAACTTACACCACGAGTCTAAAAATCTATTTGTATATCCTAGTCCAGGTATACTAGAGATTTGCTTTCCTTCTTCAGACTTTATTTTCTCTAAATCAGATAAAAATCCCGGAATCTTACCATATCTCTCCACTAATTCTTCCGCTGTAACAAACTCAAAATCTCCCATATACGATGCTTTTCTCCAGTCTCTGTCAGGAGGGATTGGGTCTATTATAAAATGCCCTAAAAAGATAGGTTTAAACTCTGAGTATTGATCAATAATACTAAATGAAGGATAGGGTTTTTCAACTACTACATCTATGTCCTTCATAGGCTCATCATAATCTAGATCTAGTGCTAAGGGATCATACTCCTCATCATTACTATTAATCTCTATGTCAGGAACTTCCATGACTAATAACCTATCTTGAGTATACTGTACTTTTCCTACAGCATTACCGTATAAGAATAAATCAATACCTATCTCCGTAGATCTTTGACGAGCACCAAAATATTCTGTATCTCCTTGAATTTTTCTCTCATAGAGCTTTTGAGCTTTTCTAATATCCGGAGAATTAGAGTACGAAGTAAACTGCATAAAAGGTTCAGATTTATAAGTCTCTCTGACAATCCAATTAGCTCCAAGATCTACATATCTTTTTATTAAGGCTGGTACCATTACCTCTGTATCCTGATCAGGATCTACTTGATTATTTCTACCAGCTCTTTGAGAACTATCCATGTTAGGTACCTGATAGTAGTCTAAAAGATTATGATACCATCGATTGTGTAGTTCTCTTGTATACTCATAAGATTCATCTACTAAGGATATTGCCCAATCACAAATTTCTTTCTTGTCTGCATTTGGCATTGGTTGAGAAAATTTTGATTTTTTAAATCTTTTATCTTTTAAGTCTTTGTTTGTAATAGGTCTAAGTTCATTTTGATCAAAATCATTTTTTTCTGATATATAGCTAGTCATAATTTAATCCTGTATTAGATCTCTAGTTAATTATAACTTATTAATATTTAATATTAACCTTAAATTAATAAAATCAACTTATCATATAAGTATGAAGAAAGAAACCATTTGCATAGCTGTATCCAGCTATAATACGCTTTCTACTAGAAAGGAAGGATTAGACGATTGTATAGGGGGATTAAGAAGCTCCATTGAATTGTTTAATAGACATTATCCGGATGTTAAGGTAATTATTTCTTGGATAGATGATGCGAGTACTGACGGGACTTTAGACTATGTAGAAGAAACCTTTACTAACTCTAATTTACAAAGAAAGTTGCTTAGGTTAGAGAAGAACTCACATCAAGGATACTGTCGTAATCTAGCAACAAAACTAGTAGACTCAGACTATATCATGTTTTGTGACTCAGATGATAAGTTTAAAGAAAATCATATTGCCGTTTGCTATGATATTATGAAAACACAAACTCCTACAGATAGATATTTTGCAATGATCTCGACTCAGGCTTATCTCGATCCTGAACTTAGAGTATATCCAGATTGGAAGTCGAGAATATCCGGAACAATTCCAATAACAAAAATAATACGAAGAGATGTCTGGGAGTTTCTAGAAGGATTTCCTGTAAATGATATTTATAAGAAAACAGGATGTGAGGACCAAGATTTCTTTCAACTAGTTAACTACTTCTTTCTTGTTGGGTCTTGTCCTACACAGACTGTAGAATATTGCTGCTATCCCGAGTCCTTTTTTGAGTGTCAGTTAGAGAAATTTCAAAAACATCCAAACTATAAGACACCTAGTAAAAGAGAAAAGATATATGCAAATTTACATAGGATTAGAGAGATATATAATGGATATAGACTAGAATACTTCCGACATAAATTAATGAATACAGAATGGTATTCTAAACTAGAACATGTTTTAACTAAATATACATAAGGAGATTTTATGGGAAACGTCAGAAGAAAGAAAAGTAAAATAGTAATAAGAAAGGGAGCTAAGGTTTATAACCTACAAAAAGAACAGTGGGTAACATTAAATCAGGATATTAATATATCCGAGTGGGTAGATCATATTGGACATCTTCGGTTTGGACTAAATAATGAAAGATACAGCTTCGTTACTAAAGGAAAGGAAGCTAAGAAGTTTTATGAAATTATTTATTCTTAAAACTCTTTACATTTTTTAAGTTTAGGGGGTTAATTGTACAGCCCATAATTCTATTTTTTTCTCCTTTTACTTTATTACTATTATCTTTCATTATCATGTTATAGTATGCTAATTGAGCTTGATATATTCTTTGTCCTTCTGATAATTCTTCTGGAGGAGTAGGGTTTGCAAGATGGATTTTTTTTCCATAGTCTTCATAAAACCAGTTACATAAGTACCTCATAGCATCAATTGAGTGGTTATTAGCTCTTTCTTCCGGTATACCATATAGATTTTTCTTATGAGTTCTTAGCTCGCGATCTAATCCTTTACAATGAGCGGGAGAATAGTGTACAACTCCTTTAATGAGTAACTCGATCATTCGATCATAGTCTCTACTACCCTTACACCAGTGACAAGGGGTTCCTGGAAGACCTGCATTCTTCCAGACTAAGTAGTTTGCCTGGGGAGATTCTTGTGTAGTTTTTCTTATATGATTAGGGTCAAATATCCTTAAATGTAGTTTTTGGTTTCTAAAAAACTCTTTCTCTAAGAAATGTACAGCATTTGCGACTTGATGAACTGTTTTTCTAGATTCATAGAATTCATGTAAAATATATACTCCATGTAAAGGATGGCATAGTGAAAATAACACTGAACATTTATCATTCCAGCCAGGGTCAATGCTCTGTACAAATAACCAACCAGCCTCTGTCTCAGCTCTTTTGATAATATCCTGTACCTCTCCAGTAGTTAACTTATTAGGTCTTGTAGACTTAGGAAATACTAATAAAGGATCATCTCCGTCAGGAGCAATAAGTCTTCTGGACATGTAGTCCCCATCTCCTAGATTTTCTGCCCAGTCTAAAGCAGCCTCTATCGTTGATCTATTAATAGAAGGGTTAGATTCTATAGTACTTTGAGACTGGATTAACTTAGCAAAGTTATGATCTGAAGGTAGTTTTCTTGTAGCAGCAAGTCTAGGCATATACCATTCCTTATTCCTAATTCGATCTAACATGTCTTCTACCCAGACCTCTCCTAGGGTTAGGGTGAAGAACATACAAAAAACCCAATTATCCCCTACTATATGATTACGACCACAACGTACAGCCATCTCATATAACTTTTCCTTCGTAAATCTATTAGCTCCTGTAGCTCCAGAAGTAGTGGTTTTGTCTCCAAACTCATCGCAGAATATAGAGATAGGGTTTTGTCCCGCTAACTTTTGTTCATTCACAGAATATGACCAGAACTTTATAGCTTTCCCATTTGTTTCATTTTTAAATCCTGATAAGGCTCCAGAACTATCTTTCAGTAGTCTAATTCTATGTAAATTTCCCTTTGAGTCAATAACATCGTTATATCCTTTAGGACATGTAATATTTCCATCTTTATCTCTTTGATCTAAGTTAAAGTCAGACTCCTTACCCAACCATCCAGGACTTCTTAAGAAATTGCTAGGGTATTCTGTTTTTAATAGAGAGCTGTTTGTAAGTAGCCAAATATCTCCCTTTACACCCATTAACCCAGGAGACAAGGAAGGGTGGTCATCTAATAACATTAATGTTAAACATAGTCCTATTAAGTAAGTATTATGAGTACATATTAAGTCATCTACTAAGTATAAGTGTCTAGGATGGTCAATACTTATACAAGAAGCTTCGTCCTTCCTTATCTCTTCTATACTAGTAATAAAACGCTTGCTCATTCTACTAGAAGTCTTATTAAATAAGTCAGACTTCCTACTTGTTCTAAATATATTTAAAGAATCTGGTACTTGTATATGGATTCTATACAACTCGAATTCATCGCAATAAGTAGTTCGTAAAGTAGGTTGACTAGCTAATCCACCTAAACTAAGAACTAAAAACTTAACATCTTCACATAATTGTTTAGACTTAGAGCAAAATTCAATACTCCTGCCATCATCCTTACGATTATTGTAAGTATTCTCTATACAAATACTACCTTCTGTATCCATCAAGCCTTGTAGTACAGATAGTCTTACTTCTCTTGTATTATATAGGTAGTCTTTAGGAATAAACCTGTCTCCTAATAAAGTATCTAAGAGATTATAGTCTTGTATTAACTTACGAAACTCCTTACCATACTTATGATAATCATATTTTGTCGAAGACACTTTCCTGAAGCCATGGCTTTCTACATAAGAGATTATATCTTCCTCTATATTTGTAAACCTTATTCCTGAGGTGTGTCTAAAACAACCATCTCCTATTAACAATCCAAGTAAGTAAGGATCTATAGTAAGTTCCCTAGTAATAAAGTCAGTGTCTTGTACTAAAGGTATACTATACCTCCAACCCCGACCTCTATTAATAGTTAAATTATCTTTAATGTCCTTAGTACTCTTAACTTTGGATATAAAAGAACCACCAGAGTTGTAGGATACTTCCCATAGATGGTCTTCTGTAACCTCTGTAGACGATCCATCAGAGAAACTTACCTTATATATAGATACTTTTCCTTGAGGATATTTAGCTAGTACCTCGACAGATTGACCATCGGGAGTCAATACAAAGTCCCCAGGCTGGATATCTCCCATTAACTTATAACCCTCTGGAGTCCATACCTTAGAAGTATGACTGCTCGCCTTACCAGCTCCATTAACCAAGTGAGCTATATTTATAGGAGTCTCTCTTGGATTTAAGTTATATATAATATCCTTTTGCCAAGAAGATAAGCTAATTGCCGTATCTAGATTTGTAGGATTATTCTCAGTATCAAACTCAAAAGGAATAGCATCATATAATATATGAGGGAGTAACTCCTTAGCTTTTTTTAAAACAACTGCTTTTTCAATAGAGTTAGCTGAAATATCCCCTAAAAAGGTTTCTAGATTATTAAACACTATACCTGCTCTCCTTTATTAGGTAGTAATTTATTTACTAGATTTAACATTGCTTGTTGTTCTGAAAGAACAATCTGTTTATCTACTGTCTGTTGACTATTTACATCTCCATGTACCATAGTAATATTATTAGATGTCTTATCTTCCAGATTCCTGATCTTAGCAAACTGGTCGATTGCCTTCATCTTAATTTCATACCACTTCTGTTGATCTTTTTCAGTGACGGAGTTTTCTATTCTTAAATCTATATCGTCTAGATGAGCTTGGATTTGAGCTATTAACATATTCCGGTCTTCATCTTTAGAATTATCTAACTGTAGAGTGTTTTTAATCTCATTATATAAATGTTTAATAGCCATTAACTCTATATTATACTCCTGAGAGATAATGGTTATCATCTCCTTGTCTGTCTTAATTTTAGGTTTCTTATTTTTTATTTTAGGACCAGTTTGAAATTCATTTTCAATAATTTTTGTTGAGATAGACTTACGAAGATAGGTATCTAGATCATGAATAGTCCAGTTTTTCCTAGAAACCTTATCAATTCCTTTATATAAAGGCAGTTTTTCAGTCAACTCAGATCTATATAGATCAAATCCTGCTAAGTGAAGAATATCTTTTCTATTCTCTATGATTTCAATCTCATTGTGTGACATATATTATCTCTACAAGTTAGTGCTATCTAATTATATATATTTATTAAATTTTTATTAAGATACATATGATTAGGGTATAATAATAATAAGAGATGATAATACAGTATTATGAATTTATTAAAAGCTAAGTTTAAAATAATTAAAATAGAAGGGTGTGAGGATCTAGGATCTGACCCCCTAGAAATATTTCATATAGTTCCAGAGACAGAGCATCTCTCAAATCTAGGTTCAGGACAGTATTCATTAGAAGAGGGTCGTTCTTTTGGATGTACAGAAGATGAAGAAGTAGATCGTTTAGAGAAGCTTCTATCTGAGCTTAATGAAGCCGGTTCAGACATAGAAGAAGGGTATAAGAAATTAAAAGAAGAAGGTTTTGTAGATCTTGGTATAAATACTAATATACAGGTTTTTAAAAAGATAAAACGTCAATCAGAATATATATTAGGGTTAGTATTAGACGAAGATAGAATTATTGTTATTGCTACAAGCAGTAATAAGAGAATCTTACAACAATATAAAAAATTACTAGATAATGATATGACTAGATTTAAATTAAAGTTAATTTTAGATAAAGATCCTAATATAATAGGATCTTTAAAGGAAATCAAAGAGCTGGCTAGAGAAGATGCATTAATTTGTAGAGAAGTATTAAATCAAATGAAATTAACCTAGCATTAATATAGTTCTCATATAATAGAACTATGAGAAGATTATCATATGAAGATGTTACCAGTCTATGGAAAGGAAACAAGAAGATTCTAACTCTTATTAAACAAGAGTTAAAAGCAATAATATGTTCTCGTTTATCTGGTTATCAAGATCTAAATATTTACTTAGACGATCTAGTGTCAAACGCATTAATTATATTAATCAGGTCATATACCAACTATAATAGTCGAAAATCTAAATTCTCAACCTACGCTTTTAATCGCATTGTTTCTGGAAGTCGTAAACACTATTTATCGTTAAAATATCCATATGGAGGTATGAAGTCTCTTGCAAGTGGATATGGTAAGAAGTTAGGTGAGTTCAGATCTAGTAATCTAGCTTTTATACTATCAGATTACGAGGTATATACCGACATACCTGATACTTCTATAGGAGATGTTGTAACTTATATAAGTACATTACTTACGGTACAAGAAGAGAAGGAATACCTACCTCAACTTATCAGGTTAATGGGAGGAAAGTTAAGTCGTAATCAAAAGAGAAATCCAGAATTTGTTAAAGTGTTAAATTGTATAAAAGAAAGGATGTTAGATTAATTATGTTTAAGCAGAATTCAAAAACTTATAAATTCATACCAGGCGTTCAAATTGTAGACGAAGTTTTTGAGATGGGTTATGTGGTTGAAGAATTAAACCCTAGCGGGTTTTTAGTAGGTCAGTACTTTACAACATTGACAAAGCCGAAGATAATAGATAGAATAAAAGATGCGAATGAATTTAAAACACACACAGAACAGATTATAGATCAGTTATTAGAGGAGATTGATTAACTTATGTCTAAAGGCTTAAAGTTTGACAATGGTAAAGTACCTATGGACTTAATACCTTATGAGTCTCTAGAGGAGATTGCTAAGGTATTAGGTTTCGGAGAAAGGAAGTATGCTGCTGGAAACTGGACTAAGGGAATTGAAATGAGACGATTACTTGCGGCAGCCTTGAGACATATAGGACAATTTAATTCCGGTATTGACTATGATGAGGAAACTCAGACATTACATATAGCTAACGCAGCGTGTAATTTATTATTCGCTATATGGATGTATAAGAATAGACCAGATCTAGATAATAGATGGATTAAGGAGCTAGAAAATGTATCAAGATGATTATCTTATAACAAGTCATAGTTTTAGATTACGCAACTCACAGCAATTTTTTAAAGATCATAAGAAGAGTTATGAGAGAAGGTTAGGAGAGCTTGGCAGTGTTAAAGAAAAATTTAAACTGTGTCCAGAATTAACTATTCTTATTCCTACCTGTATAAAACATAAAGAGTCTACAGAACTTCTTTGCAAGGAATTAGATCGACAAGGACTCTATTATGTGATTGATGATAGGGAGGGTATAGACTTAGGTACTAAGAGGCAAGATTTATATAAACAGTGTGAGTCTATATATAGCGTTCAATGGGATGCTGATGATTGGGTTTCTGGGGATTTTAGTCAAGTACTTCATTCAGTACTAAAGAATGATGTAGACTGTATTAACTTTTTAGAACATGTTATTATGGGAGATAAAACAACAATCACAAGAAGAAGTATACATTTCCCATGGTCAGGGTGTATGTTCGGAGGACAATATGCTTTTAGTCCTACTCCAAAGTCTATTATAAAAACTCAAATAGCTCAGAAAGTAGAGTTTGAGAAGGGACATGATGGGGAAGATTTAAAGTTTGCTAGGGATGTTAGGCAGTATCTTAAATCGGAGATTAATTTAGATTACATAGGCTATTACTACGAGTACTGTGATGATGGGAGTACAACTCTAACAAATTCAGAAGAAAGTAGACAAAGGAGAGCTAGAGGTGAGAAATAGTCGGTAGAAATCTATACATGTATGAATTAAGAAAGAGATGTGGTTTAATTATGGAATATTTATCAGACATACTGCGAAGTTTTGGTTATTGGTTGCTAGAGATTACAGATCCACAGGAATTTATCAGCTGTAGTAATCTTGATTGTGGTAACATGTTCTATAGAAAAAAGACTAACAAAGCAGAAAAATATTGCTGGAGATGTAAGGTTTTAAGGAGGGTAGTTTAATGTCAATCGCAGTGAAGTTGGTAGGGGGTTTAGGGAATCAGATGTGGCAGTACGCTCTAGGGCGTAGACTAGCTGATGAGAGAAGTGAAAAGTTATTTTTAGATGGTAGTTATTATCAAACAGTAAAGAATCTTAGGTTTTCCTTGGATGTATTTAATATTCGTTTTGATATTCCAGATCAAGAAGACTTCAATACCCAACTAAAGGTCATTCAAGAGAAGAGTATGGCTTACGATCCTAGTATTTTTGAGATCGAAGGAGACTTAATATTAACTGGATATTGGCAGAATCCAAAATACCTCCCTTCTATAGAATCGCTTAGAAGTGACTTTAGTCTTAGACAGGATATTAATACCAATCTATTTTCTTTAAGGCAGCTTATAAAGGATAATAACGCAGTCTCCGTTCATGTTCGTGGAGGAGATTACAAAGGTTGGCGCAAATTTGATGTAGTAACTCCTGAATACTATAATAAAGCTTTTGAGAAGATAGTCCAGGAGATAGAAAAACCATTGTTTTTTGTATTTACAAATGATAGAGAGTATGCGGAGTGGATTTTATATGATGTTCAGAAGAAGTATCAGATTATATTAGTAGGTGGAGAAGACTGGGAAGAGCTTTCCTTAATGCAAATATGTAAGTACCATAT
>Ga0180437_10002944_pt1 | contig 26141 bp, 16 predicted proteins | sample SS_ome_4_FD_132410 | JGI IMG/M metagenome (GOLD analysis project Ga0180437, IMG submission 132410) | Hypersaline lake sediment archaeal communities from the Salton Sea, California, USA - SS_3_D_1 metaG | ecosystem: Environmental > Aquatic > Non-marine Saline and Alkaline > Hypersaline >... | reverse complement strand
TGGGGATCTGAAGAAGGAACTGGAGCAGCTTGCCGAGATGCTGGGTGGAAAGGATACGGCGCTGGGCAAGGCGCTCACCGAGGCGGCGCAGAGTTTGAGCGCCAATGATCTGGGTGCTGCGCTGGCGGGCCTGGACATGGTGGAGCTTTCGCTCGAGGACATTGCATCCGCGCTGGAGCAGATGGAGAAGATGAACCCTGCTCTGAGGGACCTCGCCAAGTGGCAGGGGGAGTTGTTGGGCCCGAGCGATTTCTGCCGGTTCTGCGGGATGCCCCTGGAGCCCTGCGAGCTTGGCCCGCTGTGCGAGGGGCGCTGTCTGGGACACAGCTGCAGCGGAATCTGTTGCAGTTGCGCGGGAATTGGGGGCGCGTTCGCGAGAGGCGAGGGTGGCTTCGGTGGAGGGATGGGGGGACCGGGTCATGGTACGGGAGGGATGGTGGGTGACCTTCCCGAAGGCGATGTCGGTTTCAAACCTACATTGCTGCCCGGGGAAATGACTAAGGGGAAAGCTCTGATGGGAGTTCTGCAGAAGGGAACGCCGGACGAGGGCGCCGAGTCGGAACTGGAATACATTACGGAAGCCTTCGTGGCAGTCCGGCAAGAGGCGGAAGAGGCTTTGACGAAAGAAGAAATCCCTCCCGGCTCGAAGGAATTCGTGCGCCAGTACTTCGGGTCCCTGGAGCCACGCCCGACCGGGTTGGAGAGTTCCTCTACCGGCTCCGAATAGGGCACAACGCCTGGAGCAGCAACATGCCGTTGACGCGGCGCGATTTTCTGGCTTTGGCCGCTGCATCGCTGGTCTCCGGCTGCGGGCGGATGCCGACCGCGGGGGGAACTGGATATATGGCCTGGGGACAGGCGGGGAGAAGCGGCGGCGCATTCATAAAGCCCCGCGCCGTTGAGGTGATCGAGGGGGAAGTCTACGTCATAGATACTACCGGCCGCGTCCAGGTGTTTGACTTGGACGGGCAGTTCACAAGGAGCTGGAACCTTCCAGCGTACGAGAACGGGACGCCCACGGACCTTTCGCCTGACGGCAAGGGGCGTCTGGTGATAGCGGACACGCACTACAGCCGGATCCTGGAGTGCACGACGCAAGGCGAAGCGCTGGCGAATTGGGGCGCGTACGGCACGGGGGAAGACCAGTTCATTTATCCCACCGGCGTTGCACGCACGCCGGACGGGCCTTACTACATATCGGAATACGGCATGGATGCGGAGCGGGTTCACGTTTTCGATCGGGAACGGAAGTTCCTGCGGCAATGGGGACGTCAAGGGAGTGGAGAGGGGGAGTTCTCGCGAGCGATGGCGATTGGCCTCGACGACGAGGGTACGGTGTATGTGGTGGACACAGCCAACCACAGGGTGCAGTGCTTCGACGGGGAGGGGAAGCTGCTGCGGATCATCGGCGAACCCGGTGGAGCCCCCGGGCAGTTGAGGTACCCGCACGACATCTCCTTCGCGCCGGACGGGAGCATCTTCGTGTGCGAGTACGGCAACCATCGCGTTTCCAGGTTTCGCCGCGATGGGACTTTCATCGCATGCTACGGTCGACCCGGGCGTAAGCTTGGCGAGTTCAACGGGCCGAGGGGCGTGGCCGTATCTGACAGCGGCCACGTGTTCGTGGCGGATACTGACAACAATCGCATGCAGCGCATCGAGGTGAGGGGACTAAGGTGAGCTACGTTCCGCGCTTCGCGTTTCCATGGATGCTGCTTCTGCTGGCGCTGGTGCCGTGGGTCGTCTGGGCGGGGGTCCGAATACGCTCGCTGTCTCCGGCCCGGAAGGTGATGGCCGTGGTGCTCCGCTCGCTGATGCTCACGGCGCTGGTCGCTGCGCTTGCGGGCGCTGAGCTCGTGAAGAAAAGCGACAAGCTGGCGACTTTCTTCCTGCTCGATCAATCGAACAGCATCCCGGAGTTGGCGCGCGTAGGGTCGGCGCAATGGGTGCGGAACTATTGTGAGGAGTTCATGATGCACAACGACGAGGCCGGGGTGATTGTCTTCGGCGAGGAGGCAAGCATCGAGACGAGTGTGGCGCCAGCGCTGAAGCTTGAGGACATCAAATCGTTCGTAGGAGGCGAACAGACGGACCTGGCGGGCGCGATTCGTCTGGCCACGGCTGCTTTCCCGCAGGGATACATGAAACGCATGGTGGTTTTCTCGGATGGGAACGAGACCCGCGGCTCGGCGCTGGAGGAGACTAAGCTCGCGCAAGCCGCGGGGGTCGAGGTGGACGTGGTTCCGCTGATGGTTGGGGGAGGGAGCGAGGTGCGGGTGAGAGATGTGACAGCCCCGACCAGAGTCAACGCCGACGAGCCTTTTCAGCTTCGGGTGGAGGTCGAGGCGGATCAGGACTGCGAGGCGACGCTGCGGCTGTTTCAACGGGTGCATAGCGGCAAGCGACTGATGCGGGAGCAGAAGGTCACGCTGCACGAGGGGGTCAACCCGTTTCTGATGGCGCAGGAACTCCGCGCGGCGGGGTTCTACGAGTACGAGGCGACGGTGGAATCTGAGGCCGATACGATTCTGGCAAATAACGAGGGCCGCACTTTTTCGGTGGTGCGCGGAGAGCCGACGGTTCTGTACGTCGAAGGGGCTCCGGAGCACAGTACGCATCTGGGTCCCGCCCTCGAGGCCGAGGGAGTCAAGGTCGTAAACGCGAATCCGGCAGGAATGCCGACTTCGCTTGCTCAACTGCAGAACTTCGATGCGCTGGTGCTTTCCGACGTCAGCGCCACGGACCTGTCGAGCGACCAGCTCAAATCAATCGAGCTGACGGTACGTGACTTGGGCGTGGGGTTCGTTATGATCGGCGGCCCAAATTCGTTCGGTGCGGGGGGCTACTTCAACACGCCGGTCGAAGATGCACTTCCGGTTAGCATGGACATCAAGCAGCGGAAGATCGTGCCCCGCGGCGCGCTGGTGCTGATCATGCACACGTGCGAGATGCCCCAAGGAAACAAGTGGGCGCGGGACATAGCGATCGCGGCCCTGGACGTGCTTTCTTCGCAGGACCTCATGGGAACCCTGGCGTACCGCCACGGCACTGGTCACGACTGGATATTCGGGCTGCAACCCGTGCGCGACAAGACCATGATGAGGAACAGAATCATCCAGGCCAGCACCACCATTGGCGACATGCCGGATGTGGGCACGACGCTCGAGACAGCGTATGGCGCGCTGAAGGGTGCTGACGCTGCGGTCAAGCGCGTGGTGATCATCTCCGACGGGGATCCCGCTCCGCCGTCTGCTGGGCTCCTGAATGCCCTCGCCCGAGCGAAGATAGCGGTAAGCACGGTATGCATATGGCCACACAGCCCCAACGACGAGAACATGCTGAAGTGGATCGCGACGAAGACGGGTGGGCAGTATTACCTGGTGCGGGATCCCAGCAAGCTGCCGCAGATATTTGCCAAGGAGGCTGCGGTGGTCAAGCGGGGGCTGCTCAACGAGAAGCCCTTCCAGCCCGTGCTTCACCATTCCTCGGACATTGTCCGAGGGTTTGTCGAAAGCCCTTTCCCGACGCTGCGTGGCTACGTCGTGACGACCCCAAAAGACAACGCGACGGTTCCGCTGGTGTCCCCGGACGAAGACCCGGTTCTTGCCCACTGGCGCTACGGGCTGGGGAAGTCGGTAGCTTTTACGTCGGATGTTACGAGTCTGTGGGCCGCAGACTGGCTGAAGTGGGAGGGGTTCAATCGCTTCTGGGCGCAGACGGTTCGGTGGGCGCTGCGGGAGGTGATGCCGACGGATTTCCGGGTGGATACCGAAGCCACCGGCGGCGTGGGGTACGTCAAGATCGATGCGGTTGACGAGGAGGGACGCTTCGTGAACTTTCTGCGCCCCAAAGGGGTCGTCACGGGGCCACCGCCCGCATTTGAGCGCCAGGAGCTGGAGCTTGCGCAAACCGGCCCGGGCATTTACGAGGGGAAGTTCCCGCTGGAGCAGCGCGGCGTCTACATGATGAACCTTACCTACTCGCTTCAGGACGGGTCGCAGGGGCTCTTCACCACGGGCCTTTCCCTGGACTACTCGAAGGAGTACGAATACAAGACCACCAATCGGCCTTTGCTGGAGCAGGTCGCCGCCACCGGCGGCGGGACCATGCTGGGGCCGGAGGACAATCCATTTGTGCATAATCTGGTTTCATCTCCGACCATAACCCCTGTGTGGCCGTACCTTGTGGCCTTTGCGGCGTGCGTCTTCCCGCTGGATATTTTCGTGCGCCGGGTCGTGGTCAATTTCTACGCCGTATACACTTGGCTCGCGGCTCTCCTGAGAAAGATGCCGGCCCTGCGGCGCATCGTGCCTGTGCCTGCCGCGAAGCCTGCACCCGTGACGGGGGCCTACATCGCGGCACCTTCACCCGAGTACGACTTTGCCGCGGAGGGGGAGGCGGCGCCCAGGTACTTCGGCGTGATGGTGGAGAAACATGCAGAGGGCGCGGCCACGGCGACTCCCGAAACGGCAGTCGAGACGGCGGATCCGACCGCTGCGGGGCATTTTGAATACACTCAGCAATTGCTTGCTGCTAAACAGAGGGCGCTTAAGCGCCGGAAGCTCCGGCGGGACCAGGCTGGCCCGAGGGACCAAGCTGAGGAAAAGGAGAACGGATAATGGATGTAGAGCAAACGGCTGCGGAATTCCGCGAAGAGTTCGACAAGCTTCACCGTGAGATCGGCAAGGTGATAGTCGGCAACGAAGCGGTGATCGATGGGGTGCTGACCTGCCTCTTCGCCAACGGGCACACGCTGCTCGAAGGCGTTCCTGGGCTGGGCAAGACGCTCTTGGTCCGGACGCTCAGCCAGGCGCTCGACCTGGCTTTCTCGCGCATACAATTCACTCCCGACCTCATGCCCGCTGACATAATCGGGACCAACATGATCGTCGAGGACGAATCGGGCAGCAGGGAATTCTGCTTCCGGCACGGGCCGATATTCGCCAACGTGATCCTGGCCGACGAGATCAATCGCGCGACGCCGAAAACGCAATCGGCGCTGCTGGAGGCCATGCAGGAGCACACGGTGTCGGTGGCGAGGACTATCCACACGCTGGAGGAGCCCTTCTTCGTGCTGGCGACGCAGAACCCCATCGAGATGGAAGGCACATATCCGCTGCCGGAAGCGCAGCTCGACCGTTTCTTCTTCAAGCTTCTTGTGGATTACCCATCGCACGAAGGTCTGACGGTAATACTGGACAGGACGACGAAGCGCGAGGTCCCCACCGGCGAGAAGGTGATGGACGGGAGCGCGATTACCAGGTGGCAGGGCTTCGTGCGAGATGTGGCCGTGGCTCCGCACGTGTCGGACTACGCCGTGAAATTGGTGCGCGCTACCCACCCTGGAGGGGAACTGGCGACAGATATGGTGAACAAGTACGCGCGCTTCGGGTCGAGCCCGCGAGGGGCCCAGGCGCTGTTGCTGGCGGGAAAGGTCAGCGCGCTGAGGGACGGGCGGTTCAACGTGGGATTCGATGACGTTCGCAGCGCGGCCCTGCCTTCCCTTCGGCACCGGATACTGCTCAATTTTGAAGCGGAGGCGGACGGGATAGATTCGGATCAGATCGTGCACAACGTTGTGGAGAGTGTGGTTCCGGCGGAGGCGGTTGCCTGATGCAGGACGAGTCGACGAAAACTAAGACTATCTTAGACCCGGAGTTCTTGAGGAAGCTCGAGCGCCTGGCCGTCGCGGCTAAGCGCGTTCATCTCGGGCTTGCGAAGGGCGAGCGCAGGAGCAAGCGGAAGGGAGTGAGCGTCGAGTTCGCCGACTACAGGGACTACGCGCAGGGCGACGACACTAGATTCGTCGACTGGAACATCTACGGGCGGCTCGATGCGCTGTTCCTCAAGCTCTTTCAGGAACAGGAAGACCTGACGGTGCACCTACTCATCGACGCGAGCGACTCGATGGCATTCGGGACGCCGCCGAAGCTGGAGTTTGCATGCAAGCTTGCTGCGGCGATTGGCTACATAGCGCTGGTTGGGTACGACCGCGTGTCTGTGGAGACGCTCTCCGGTGCGAAGCCGCAGCGGCTGCTGCCCTGCCGGGGTAGGGCTTCTGCGGGGAAGCTTTTCACCTTCATAGAGTCCATCCAGGCCGGGGGTGAGACGAGTCTGGAGCGGGCGTGCCGCTCCTACGTTCTGCGGAATCGCGCCAGGGGAGTGGCCGTCCTCATGTCAGACTTCTTCGATCCGGAGGGTTTCGAGGGCTGCCTCCGGCGGCTGGGGCAGTCGCGGTCGGACCTTTACGCGATCCACATACTGGCGCCCGAGGAGATCGATCCGGAGCTTTCAGGCGATCTCAAGCTCCTGGACTGCGAGACGGACACATTCGTGGAAATCTCCGTCAGCCGAGCGCTCATGAGGCGTTACAGGCAGAACCGGGACGGCTTCTGCGAATCGCTGCGGCGCTACTGCACTGCGAGAGGGATCGGGCACTTCGGAGTGGCGAGCAACGCCGATGTCGAGCGGCTTACGCTTGAAGTTCTCCGGAAGGGGGGGATGCTGCGGTGACCGCTGTGATAAACGCGATCGAATCCGCCGTCCGATCGGCCTTCATCTCCCCGTTCTTCTTCGTGTTTCTCGGACTGATTCCTATAGTGATACTGCTGTATCTGCTGAAGCTGCGGCGGACCGAAATGTTGATCTCCAGCACGATGCTGTGGAGAAAGAGCCTTCAGGATCTGACCGCCAATGCCCCATTCCAGAAATTGCGCAAGAACCTTCTGCTTCTGCTACAGGTCCTCGTACTGCTTCTTCTTGTATTCGCCCTGGCGCGGCCGTTCTTGCGGTCGGAGGGAGTGAGAGGGCACAGCATCTGCCTGTTGATCGACCGTTCGGCCAGCATGCAGGTGCGCGAGAGAGAGGCGACACGGCTCGAGCTTGCCAAGCGGGAGGCCCGCAACATCGTGAACGACCTCCGCGGCGGGGACAAGATGATGATCGTGACCTTCGCGGAGAATTCCGACGTGCTGTGCGAGCTGACCGACGATCGGTTCAGGCTCAGGCAGGCGATCAATTCCATCCAGCCTTCCGATACCCGGACGAATATCCGAGATGCGCTCCTTGTGGCGCACTCGCTTAAGCTGACCGCTCCGGACCTTCGCTTGATAATAGTCAGTGACGGGAACATATCCGACCACGAGGAACTGGGCGCGCGAGCGTTCGATCTGAGCTTCCTCCAGGTGGGTGAGAGTACCAACAACGCGGGGATTGTGTCCTTCAGCACGCGAAAGCCCTTGGGAGGAACGGGGGAGTGCCAAAGCTTCATACTTGTTCACAATGAGTCTTCGGAGCCGCTTGATACGACGCTGTCACTCTACTTCAACGATGCGACCCTTGCAGTCGAGGAGGTCCACGCCCCGCCGGGCGGCGACCACGAGGTGGTCTTCGCCCATCCCGATCTCGGGAGTGGAATTCTGCGAGCGGCGCTGGATCACGATGACGACCTGCCAGTGGATGACGAAGCGCGTCTTGCGCTGCGCCCGACAGCAACGATAAGAGCTCTGCTTGTAGCCGAGAGCGGCTCCACGGGCGAGTATTTCCTCAAGCGCGTGATGCTGCTCGACCCTCGCGTCGAGCTGAGCGCGATCGAGCCATCGAACTACTCTGTCACGGACGAGTACGATCTCACGATATTCAACGGGTACGCTCCCGAAGAGCTGCCGCCAGGAAGTCTGCTCTTCATCAACGCCGTGCCGCCGGGCGTCGGAGTTGAAGCCGGCGGAACGATCGAGAATCCGCCCGTGCTGGCAAAGGACCCCGAGCATCCGGTGATGCGTTTCCTCAACCCCGCCAACGTGGGCATCCGGAAGGCAATGGAGCTGATAGCGCCCGAAGGCAGTCGAGAACTCATCTCGACCACGGGGGGACCGCTGCTGGCCGACGTGTCGCGTGGCGGGCAGCAGATTCTTGTGGTCGCGTTCGGCATCGAGGATTCGGACTGGCCGCTCAAGCTCTCATTCCCACTGTTTGTGCAGAACCTGCTGGCTTGGGTCCCGAGGTCCGGCATTGCGGCGGAGACCTCCATCATAACGGGACGGCCGATAGCGATCATGCCGGTGCCTGACGTCGAGTCGGCGACGGTTGTATCGCCGGACGGGTCGAAGCACGCGGTGCAGATTGACCCGCTGCGCCCGGTTTACTTCGGCGTAACTGAAAGGGCGGGGGTGTACACGGTCATGCGCGGAAGCGACGTGGTACAGCACGCGGCGAACTTGGCGGACATGAATGAGTCGTCAATAGAGCCCGAGGAGAAACTGAGCGTCGGACGCGGGGAGGTCGCCGCCGAGCGTGGCCGCGTCAAGCAGAACAGGGAACTCTGGCGCTTGCTGGTGATCGCGGGAATCTGCGCGCTCACTGTCGAGTGGTGGATATACAGTCGGAGGGCCTGGATTTGAGGTGGATTAGTCTTGCGTTCGCTTTGATGCTGGCTGGAGCGCTTCAAGTTCCGGCAGCGGCTCGTGATAAGCCGGACGAGGGGATCACTACCGACATCATCGTGAACTATGGATCGGCCTACAAAGACGGCACTTGGGTTCCTGTGGACGTGTTTGTCGACAATAGGGACTTCGATATCTCCGGGTGGGTTGAGGTCAGGACATTCTCCGGGCCATCGGCCGCTGACGAGCGGAGCCCACGGTATCGGGTTCGAGCCGAGTCTCCGAGGAATTCACGGAAGCGATTCCGGCTCTACTGCCGACTTGAGGGAACAGCAAGGGTAGAAGCCATGCTCTACCACGGGAATCGCTCGGCGCTCGATATCCCGGCGGGGCTCGGCGTGGAGCCGATAGAGACTGACGCGCTTCTCGGCCTCATTCTCGACGAAGAGGCTATGGACTTCGGATTCCTGTATAACGTCGCACCTGGAGGGGGAGGGGCCCGACGGTTTCACAGGGAGAGTCTGAACAACGACAGACTCTCACTTCTGGCCGACCACGTCGAATGCTACAGGCCCTTTGACCTGATCGTGATGGGCGATATCGACCCGAGAAGAGTCAGCGCGCGCCATCGAGAGATTCTGCGAGAGTATGTGAGGGGAGGCGGCGTGCTGGTGGTGTGTACAGGGACGAACGGGATGCAGTACCGCGGGACGTGGGTTGAGGGGCTGCTAGAGGTTGAGATCGGCCAGTCGGACGTCTGGAACGAGGCCGATCTTGCCAAGGCTGTATTCCCTGAGGATGAGCGAGCGGGAGCGAGGAGCGACCGGGAATGTGCGCTCACCGAGTTGGTTCCCGCTTCCTCTGGAGTGAAGAGTCGGGGGGCGGGCAGGACGGTTGCCACTATTAGGCCAATCGGCTCCGGGTACGCGGCCACAATCGCCGTGGATGCGTCGAGCAGGGCGCTTCAAGGCTGCGTGGGTTATCGCAAGTTGTGGCGAGAGCTGTTCCTGCTGCGCTCAAGAGAGGGGGAGCTTAACCTCAAGGCTGCTTCCGAGACGTGCATATCGGGCTGGCCGCAAGTAATCGGCGTCACAATCGCCTCTAAATCGTCCGTGCTCGTCTATCTCTCTCTTTACGTAGGCATCGGGATCATCGCCAACTGGTTTGTGTGCAGCCTGCTCAGGCGGCGCGAGCTGGCCTGGGTCTTTCTAGCGGTGTTCTCGGTAGGCTTCACGGCATACGCGATGGTATTCGGAACTGAGGGGCGAGCGAAGTCGGGGGAGCTGGAGCAGTTCGACATTCTGCACCTGCCGGGAGACGGTGGACGTGCCAGGCTCTATTCCCTGGTTGGCTTGATCTCGTCGCGAACGGTTCGCTATTCGATGGACCTCGCAAGAGAGGGAGCGCTGGTGCAGGACGCGACGCCGGCCCCACTTCCTTGGTCGGGGCGGAGTTCGCAGTTCTGGGTCAGGCCGTTCCGGTTCGTTCAGAGCGCGCCCGGTAGGATTGAGGATTTCATCGTCGGAGCGAGCGAACTGCGGCTTGTCCGAGTGGACACGGATGTTTCCAACTCTGGCCGCGTAGAAGGTCAACTGGTGCTCGACGAGAAGGGTCTCAACGGCGTTCTGGTGAATAAGACTGGCTACACCATTCCTGAGCCCTATGTGATTCTCGACGGACACATTTACAGAGCAACAGCGGACGGGCAATCATGGAATGTGTCCATTAACAAGTCCCGGCTGAACAGGGACGCGATTCAAGTGCCTCAGAACCCCTATGGCTACTATGGGTACGGTGGCCAGCCGACGGGCAGCATCCAGGACTTCAAGAAGAATCTCATCCCCCTTCTTCTTTCCGACAAGCAGTCTCCCGGCTCGGTCGACGGCAGCCTGGGTCCCTTCCTTTGTGGCTGGACGACAAGCCCCTGCGTAGGCAGCGTGACCTTGGATCGGCCGGTGAGAGAGGGCGCAGCGCAGGGATTGCTGGTGGTGGCGGGCATCGAGGTCGTTCGGGAGAGTGCTGGCGGGCTGGGGCCTTATCCGTTGAGCGTCGAGATATCGGAGGATTACCGAATACAGAGGCCGTATGGCGGCAATGTCTCGATTCTCATCCCTTCATGGCTCGCCAGGCGCGACCCTGACGAGATCGTCGTCGAGGTCTCTGCCTCGGTCACAAGCGGCTCGGCGGTGCCTTTCAGCGTATTCCGCGACGGTCAACGAATACCCATGACCGACGTCCTCCAGGAGACCGCGGAGAGCAAGGGTGACCTGGTGACGAAACGGACTGTGTACAGGCTCACGAACTGGCGGACCTATTACGACGACGCTGCCGGTCGAATACACATGGTGGCCGCGGTGCCTCCGAGACCGGACCTGCAGCGCGGTGCTCCGAGACGAGAACCGGGGCGCAGCTCTTTCGAAGTTTCTGCTTGGGCGATATTGAAGAGCGACGACGGAGAGGAATCGAGATGGCGATAATCGAGACGGCGAACCTGACGAAGCGCTTCGGCAACACCTATGCGGTCAAGGGGCTGAACCTGGAGATTGAGGAGGGTGACCTCTTCGGGTTCATCGGCCCGAACGGTGCGGGTAAGACCACGACCCTTCGAATTCTGGCGACGCTGCTGGAGCCGACAGCCGGGAAGGCGTCCGTGAGAGGATTCGACGTTAGGAAGCATCCGTACGAGGTGAAAAGGCTTGTGGGATTCATGCCGGATGCCTTCGGCGTGTACGACGGGATGCGCCTGCGGGAGTATCTCGACTTCTTCGGGGCCGCGTACAAGATCCCCAAGAGTAGGCGCAAGGCCATAATCGACGACGTGCTGCTGCTTACCGACATGACCAGCAAGGCGGATGATTTCGTAACGTCGTTCTCTCGCGGCATGAAGCAGCGATGCTGCCTTGCGAAGACCCTCATTCACGATCCGAAAGTGCTTCTCCTGGACGAACCCGCCAGCGGCCTTGACCCCCGCGCGCGCATCGAACTCAGAGAGCTGCTCAAGACCCTGCGCGGGATGGGCAAGACTATCCTCATTTCCTCGCACATTCTTTCGGAACTTGGCGACATGTGCAACAAGATCGGGATCATCGAACGCGGCGAGATGCTCGCCGCGGGAGATTTCCGCGAGATACTTGACGGCATTCGACTGGAACGCGAACTCCATCTCGAGTTGGTGGATGGAGCCGAAACCGCGGCTGGGATTCTGGAGCACACCCCAGGCATCTTCAAGGTAAGCCAGTCGGGGAACGAATTCCACATGGAAACGAATCTGGGCCGGCAAGAGCTTGCCGAGCTGCACTTGAAGCTCACCACCGAAGGGGTCAGGGTTCTGTTCTTCCAGGAAGAGCGGGGGACGCTTGAGGACGTATTCCTGCACGTGACGAAGGGAGGGTTGTAGACTTGGCCGTCCAGATCCCGTCAGTGGCCCTGGTCAAGCGGGAGCTGATGAGCAACCTCCGGCGGGTCGTGTCGTTTCTCTGCGTGCTTCTCTTCGTGGGCATTGCCATGGCGTTCGCAGTGGGGATGTGGCCGAAGTCCTCGGACATAACCTGGGCCGCAATATCGTCGCGCGCCTTGTTCATGGTCTTCACGAACTTGCTCCTGGCCGGATCGATGATGTTCATCCCATCGCTGGCTGCCAGCACGATCTCAGCTGAGAAGGAACAGCAGACGTTCGACCTGCTGATCATGACCCTTATCCGGCCGTCAGGGATTTTGGCCGCGAAACTTCTGAACACCGTCGGATTTCTTGTCCTGCTCGCGGTTGCCGTCATGCCCGTGTTCGGCGTCACCTTTTTCCTCGTCGGCTTTGACTGGAGGCAGGTGTGGGTGGCGGTTGCGGTGATTATGGCAACCACTTTCTCGTGTGCGTCCGTGGGTATATTGAGTTCGGCGCTGTTCCGAAGGAGATTCGTTGCCGTTATGGGGGCCTACCTCGGGGTCGCGGCCATTACGTTGGGCCCTTCGTTCCTTGCGACGTTCGGCGGCATGGCGATGTTCGGAATTCGAGGAATGGGAGACCTCATGGAGGTGTGCGCGGTGACCACGTTCCCCTTTGCGACGCTGAACATGGTCCTGCAGGGCATGGGCTCCTCGTCGTATCTGGTCCTCGCCTTGGCGTACCACGGTGCCGTGGTGGGGGTCTGCTCATTCCTGACGTTGCTCATTCTACGGCGCCCGCCCGCACCTCCGAAGGTGGATTACAGAAAACCGATAGACGACCCCGCCGTGCTTAGAAGGCGCAAGTACTACTGGCTAATTGACCCGTTGAAGCGGAAGAAGCCAATCGAGGATAACCGCAACCCGATGCTGGTGAAGGAGTTGCGCTGGGGGATGATGGGGCGGGGCACCGCGATGGTCCGAGTGTTCTACATCTCGCTCATTGTCTACTTCCTGGGAGGGGTGTCTGGGGTATACCTCGAGCACTCGTTCATGAACCTGCTGCCCTGGATTGTCTTTCAGATGGCGATCACTGCCGCCGTGGCGCCCGCGCTGATGGCTAATATCCTCACGAAGGAGTTCGAGCTTGGCAACATGGACATGCTCCGGAGCACGCTCCTCACTCCGCGTGGAATCATGCTCGGGAAAGGGTTCGCCGGATTTGCCATTGCCAGTCCCGCGATGCTGGCCGCCGTGGCTTCCGCGATTCCTCTGGTGTTTTTGGGCTTGAGCGGGCGAGAGTGGCAGCTCCTTCTTACCGGATACGTGACGCTCTGCCTGTGTGTGGCCATTTCCTCAAGTATCGGCCTCTTCTCTTCCGTCTTGACCCGAAGGACAAGCACCTCGCTGGCTCTGAGCTACTTCTTGAGCGCGACGGTGTTCGTCGGGATTCCGGCCGTGCTCGGTGTACTGTACGAGCTTCGGGTCTCTTTCTTCAAAGAACTGGATGAGGAGGTGATCTGCTTTCTGTCCCCGATTATTGCATTCATTGAAAACGCGGCGGAGATAACCGGACGGAACGATTCTCCGATAACATTCTACTGGGTCGCTAATGTGGCACTGTATGCGGCGCTCGTCGTTCTCCTGGTAACCGTGTCCGTAAGGATATTCTCCCGCTACCGGATGTCTGATCGCTGAGGTGGTATCGCCCGAAAGGGGAGTCGATGCCCGAACAGGGGGTTTCCCACATGAAGAACTGCACAACTAAGACGGTCATCGCCGCACTCATTGGTGCGCTTCTGCTGGGATGCGGGTGCGGAAGGCGGGAGGCTCCGGTCGTCGTTGTTTACACCGCCCTCGACGAGATGTACTCGAGGCCTATTCTTGAAGAGTTCGAGCGCCGGACCGGGATCGACGTGAAGCCCGCCTACGACACCGAGGCGGCGAAGACCACCGGGCTCGTGAATCGTCTCGTCGCGGAGAAGCCATTGCCGCGCGCAGACGTGTTCTGGAACAACGAGGTGGCCCAGACTATCGTGCTGAAGGAGAAGGGAGTGATTGAGCGGTATGCGTCTCCTTCGGCGGCCGCGATCCCGCCTCAGTTCAAGGACGCCGAAGGCTACTGGACGGGCTTCGCCGCGAGAGCGAGAGTCATTATCTACAACACCGACCTTGTGGAGGATCCACCCACCTCGATCAGGGATTTCTTGAAAGAGGAATGGTCAGGTGAAGCGGCCATTGCCGTGCCACTCTTCGGAACCACCGCCACTCACGCTGCGGCGCTGTTCTCGGCCTGGGGGGATGACAAAGCAAAGGAATTCTTTACGGGCTTGCTGGAAAACGACGTCGCGGTGCTTGCGGGCAACGCCACAGTGCGCGACATGGTCGCACTTGGCGAGTATGCCGTGGGCCTGACCGACACGGACGACGCCAACGCCGCGGTCGAGGACGGGCTTCCGACCCGTTGGCTTATGCCCGATCAGGAGCCGGACGGGCTGGGAACGCTGGTGATTCCCAATACGGTGGCGCTTGTAAGGGGCGGCCCGAATCCCGACGGCGGCAAGAAGCTGATCGACTATCTCCTGAGCCCCGATGTAGAGGGACGGCTCTCGCGCATGCGTTCGATCCAGATGCCCCTGAATCCCTCCGTTGAAGCCCCGGAGAATGTTCCGCGCCTGGATGAGGTCCACGCGATGGACGTGAGCTTCGAAGCCATCGCCGCGAAGATGCCAACGGCAGCCACATTCATTCAGGAGGAGTTCCTGCGCTAGCGCCCGGGGCCGACAGCGGAGGGGCGACTGCCTCATTCGGATTCCGCGGGTGGGGGCTCGTAGCCGAGGGCTGCAAAGATCCCATGCGAAGCGTGGAGGTAGCGCTCGCTTTTCATCTCCCGCCTGTAACTCCGCAGAACCGCCTCATTCTGGCTAAGGCGCGCTTCTCCCCAGTCGTTCCACTGCTTGTACTTGGACCAGTCCCAATTGATGTAGCAGAAGGCTTTGATATTTGGGTGCAGTTCGATGAAGCGGAAGTACGTCTCGAACCAGGTTGTCCAGTCTCGATGCCCGTCGGTGACGCCCACGAATTGAGGCGTGGACTCGGCGATCATGACGGGCTTGCCGTGCTTCCGCGCCTCTTCGAGAAAGGCAAGGTTGCTCTCTCGCCAGAATGACCCGACTGCGAAAAGATCCGTCGACCACCAGTCGACATAGTCATCGCCGGGGTAGTAATCCATGAAGGAGGGCCCGTCCCGGCGGCCTCGCGCCGGAAGGTAGCACCAGACGAAAGCCACGTTGTCTGTGCCTTCCTCCCTGTAGATATCGACAATGCTGCGAAACGCGTCGGGGTAGTGCTCGGGACCGTATCCGCGGCCACGTGCGTTGAACTCAAAGCCGGGGCGAATGAACACGGGAACTCTCAAGGTCTTGACGTAGCGTGCGCCTGCGCGTATCTGGTCGTCGCATCTGCCGGCAGCGACGGCATCGTCGAATCCCACGAAGTCCATGCCGATTTGAGGGATGAGGTCGGGATACTTCTCGACGTAATGGGCAAGCTTGCCGGGAATGTGCGAGATGACCTTGGCCCTTTGCTCTTCCCCCGGCGTTTGCGGCTCGTGCCAGGCAGCGTGGTCGCGCGGCGGGCGCAGTCCGGCGTAGATCATGTAGATGGCCGGTGGCGTATCCTTTAGCAGCTCGTAGTACTCGTCGAAGGCGTCGGGGCTCTGCCCCGCTCCGTGGAGAACCTTTCCGTCAGGCGGCTCGAACTTGGCTTTTTCTGCATCAGCACCGAGAAGCGCCGCGCCGGAAAGCATGGTCACGGCAACGAGGGCCACACTCGCGCAAACCCGGGTTCTCTTCATCCTCTCCTCCTTGCAGTGCTCGGTTCTGTCCGACTGGCCGTGCGTTCTGCGCCATGTTGCATCATCTGCCTGCCCGGCGGCATTGTAGCAGAGGTCCAATGGGAGAGCAAAGATGCCCCGCACTGCCCAAGGCCCCCTGTGTTGACGCTCCATCGTGGTTTCTGTAATGTATGCTGCCGTAATCGCTGTGCCAGGAACAACAGCGCGTGGCGCGAGAAGAGGACCCGAAGCGCCGGAAGGAAGCTGAGCAAGTATGAGGAACGTTGTTCCCAAAAGTTGCATTCGGGTGGACCCGGCGAGGATGCACGAGTTTGTGCTGGAAGCGGGCCGCGCCGCAGGGCTCCCGGAAGAGAAAGCGGCGCTTCTGGCGAAGCTGCTCACCGAAAACGATCTCAAGGGCAACTTCAGTCACGGGACGCGGGCAGTGGGGCGCTATTGCCGCTCGATGATGAACGGCCAGATCAACAGCAACCCACAGGTGACGACTGTGGGAGAGACGGAGTTCAGTCTGCTTGTTGACGGGGACGGTGGGCTGGGCTACTTCCCATGCTACGAAGGCACTCTCGCTCTGATCGAAAAGCTGAAGAAAGTTCCCATGGGAGTTGTCGTCACGCGGAACCACGGGCACATCGGCGCTGCAGGGACTTACGCGACCATGACGCTTGAGCACGACCTTCTCTGCTTCATCACCTCCGGTGTTCAATTGAGGTTGTCGCCGGGGCTTCCGGTGTATCGCGCCGCCGGCGGCTCTCCCGTCGCGTTTAGCGCTCCCGCCGGCGAGGAGCCCGATCTCCTGCTGGATTTCGGAACGATGCACGACCTTTACGAGCGTGATCCGCATCGGGACGAAATTGCCCGGCTCGCGCCCGGCATGGTCTTCAGGCATATCGGGTTGGGCGCCGTCTGCCAGACGTGGGGCGGGCTGCTGGCTGGTTTGCCGGTTGATCAGACCCGGGCGGAGAGGAAGTTCGACGGGGCCACTCAGGGAGCGCTGATTCTCGCGCTAAAGATATCCCTTTTCATGCAGCCTGACGAGTTCAAGAAGCAGATGGACGAATACGTCAGAGCCGTCCGAGAGCTCAAGCCGGTTGACGGCTTCGACAAAGCCTACCTGCCCGGCGGCCCGGAAGCAGAATACATGAAGGAATTCACGCGAGAAGGCATTCCCGTCGGCCCGGAGCATCAGGCCGGCCTCGAGAGCATCGCAGAGGAACTGGGCATAGAACTCCCTTGGGGCGGACATGCGTGCGCGTGATCGCGGTCTGTCTTCCCGAAGTGATTAACCCCATAAAGGTGCTTCCAGTGGTACCCCGGCGCCGTGTCCGCGCAGCCGCAGGCAACAAGTTTTCCCGAGCTTCTTCGCCAGACGATTCTCGGCTATCTCCGCGAGTTGCGCGAGACCGGACCGGACATGGAGAAGCGGGCGAGGGCCATGGGGTGAGTGGCCGCGTCAGTTCGCCGGTTCTCTCCGGTGTGCGTCGAACCAATCGAAGATCATGGTGTAGGCTTTCATGTTACGCAGTCCGTTGTGGCCGCCGGGGAACTCCTCCATCTTGACGTCGCAGCCGCGGTCAGCTAGGTCCCGCTTGAGCTTGCGGATCTTCTCAATGGGGAAGATTGTGTCCTCGACCGCGCTGAGTATGAGGGTGGGAACCTTCGCGAGCTGGTCGAGCCATTCGGGCGCGGCGGCGGTGCAGACGGCCGCGATAGCCGCGTACTTGTCCGGATTCGCCGCGGCCGCCGCGTACAATCCCAAGCCGCCTCTGGATGCGCCGGTCAGGTAGATGCGGTTCTCGTCAATGTGGTGGTAGTACGTGACGTCCTTGATCACGGCCTCGACGAATGCGACTCCGTCCTCGCTGATCTTCTTCACGTTTCTCATGCGGGTCTCGGGGTCGTCGTGCGACAGATTGACAAAGGGGAGGGCTGGGCAGGCGACGATGTAGCCGCGTTCCTCCGCGATGGTCTGAACGCGGTCAGGACTCTCCTTGTTCGCGAAGTACCAATTCTCGTCGCAGGGGTGTTCCGGCGTGCCGCCGCCGTGAAGCATCATGACGAGGGGAAACTTGGGTGCCTCTTCGCCGGGAGCCGCCGGCGCATACTCGTAGGAACTTGGGACGAAGACGCGATAGGGACGAAGCACGTTGCCGTGGAACTCCGCCATGCAGAGCTTCGTGTCCATGCCTGCCAATCGCTGCTGTTCGGTGGACTCGCTTGCGCTCATACGTGCCGCTCCTTTCTTGGCAGTCTCCACGTGCTTGCGTCCGAGGAGGGCCCTCTATTTCCGCCTGGTCAGGAGGTTTGTCAGAATCCGGTCGGCCACTGGATCGTAACTCGGTGCATCCTTCGTCACGTGAGATTTTAGGTGGAGGAGGCAAATGACGATTTCACCTTTGCCCTCTGGCACAGCCAGGGCGACGGGTTTCTTCTCGTTGCCAGCCCAAGCCCACAGCAGCTTCGTGCCGCGCTCAACCGCATCGCCTTCAATCACCGAGTCTGAGATTGTTCCGGGAAGTCCGTTCCATCGCTGGAGATATTCAGGATCGACGCCATCGAGCATCTGGTGGCTCGCGCCTTCGTATGGAAAGACTCGGGAGTTCACTGCGGCCTGCCTTTCCGAGGAGCTCTGGATCTCGAAGTCGACCAGCTCTCCCCAAGTCCACGTCGGCTGATTCAGAATGATCAGTCTCCCGCCATTGCGAACGTTTTCGAGTATGGCGGGCGCGGCGGCTCCGTCAGATTCTGGCAGGGCCTTGGCGTTCCAGATTAGGACGGTTCTGGCGACGGCTCCTTCATCCGAGACTGAGGTCACAAAAGGTATGTGCTTGCCGCGAAGCCAGGCCTCGGCCGCGTCGTCACCGCCCAGAAGTACCAGATCATCCATTCTCGAAGCGCTCAGCAATTCGTCGATCTTGATCGCCCTCACCACTCTCTGGCTTACTACGGGCCTTTCTCCTTCCTCTCGCAGGACTGCCGCCAGGTAGTAGATGCCTTCCTCTTCGGGTACCTGCCAGCGCAAAGTCATCTCGTCCATGGAGCATGGCTTCAACGCAAGGTCAAAAGACTGTTTGGAAACAGCCGCCTCCAGCGCGGCGGCGTCGGGCACGAACAGCGGGTCCTGGGGCGTCACGTAAACATCGAGCACGGCCTTCACATCACGGAGCCTTTCGTTGATCAGGACCAGCCGAGTTTCGATCTCCTCGCCGGCGACGAAGTTGCGGTCGAAGAGATCAAGGCTCGCCAGCACGGGAGCCATCGAGCTTTGAAGCGCAGCCGCCATGGGAGTAGGGTAGTCCTGCCGCCAGTTGTTGCCGCGGAACCGCGGCCACCCCGCGTACATGTACGGCAGAATCCCGTCGAAGTTGTACCGGCGCATGGCCTCGGTATGCTCCATGGCGAACTCGGCGTAGCTGAGGTCGGCGTAAGGGTGGTCCCGGCGGCCGACCCACAACGCCGCGAATTTCCAGGGACCGCCGTTCATGTACTCCGAATTGGTGAGTGTCCGCTGCGGGTCCTTCTCGGCGGCGTGCTTGGCGAAGACTGGAATGGGCCACCCCTCGGGATGACGTGCGTAGTTTCCGCAGGTGTGAATGTCGAGGTTCTCCTTGGTGCCGACGAGCGCGCCGCCGCGCGGCAAGGCCGTTCTCATTGTCGGACGCGTGGGGTCGAGCGCCTTCACGTGCTCCCAGTACGGGCCCGCTTCCCATCGCGCCTCGTCTACGTCTCCGGACTCGTTCGAGAGGACCCACATCACTACGGAAGGATGATTCCAGAGCTTCGTAATCCAGCCGGTGGCGTCGAGAAGTACGTTCTTACGGAACATCCCCCTTTCTTCGGGAGTGAAATTGGGGTTGATGTAGTTGTAGAGCACCGGGAACTCAGCCAGGATCATCGTGCCGTGCTCGTCGGCGACCTTCAGCCAGGACGCGGGCGGAGGAAGCGTGTGCGTGCGAAAGCTGTTGAGGTTCATGTTCCGCGCTTCATCGACGATGTAACGTTTGACCTCCTTGTTGAAAGCATCCTCCCAGAGCCATTCACAGACGAGGTTGGAACCGCGGAACCACAGGGGCTTGCTGTTGAGTCGGTAGTGTCCGTCAACGACTTCAATCTCGCGCATCCCGAACCTGAACCGCACTCGGTCGCAGGATACTCCGTTGCTTCCTGCTCTGATTTCCGCAACATATAGGTGAGGCGTCTCAGGCGTCCAGGGTTTGACGTCTGTTAGCGGCACAGCGATCTCCGCGGTGCCCTCACCGCCCGAGATTTGCGCAGCGCCCTCGCTCAAGAGGGTCTTCTCATCCTGGGAGAACACCCGGGCCGAGAGCTGGAACGAATCCGGAAGCTCGTCCTCCGTCTCCAAGCCAAGACGAAACGTCACGGTCCCTGCTTCGATATCCGGTATAGCCAGAGCCCGGCTCACGTACGCGCGATCATAGAATTCGATCCATATGTCATCATAGATTCCCGTGGACTTATTGCCCCACGAGGTGGGTCCGCTGCCGGTCGGAATAAGCGGGAACCCCGCCTGTCCTCTGGGTAATCCTGACCAGCCTGGGATCTTGAGAACGATTTGATTCTTGCCTTGAAGGATGATCCCGCTCGGGATCATCGCTGTATGCGGGCCGATGGGCGCGTGGGTGGTTACTTGCTGGCCGTTGATCCACGCAGTAGCCCCGAAGCGAACACCGTTCCACTTGAGGACCGCCTGCCCGGCTGCGTCCTTGAGGGGGATATCAAACCTCCGTCTCGCCCACACGAAGCGAACGGGTGCTTGCTCCTTGTTCGGTATTTCGGTCATCACCTTTCCGGGGACCAAGAATGTCTTCCATGGGCCGAGTGCTTCGGCAACCTTGGGCTTCCAGACCTCCTGGTCGCCGTGTTCGATGAGGTATTGCCACTCGCCGTTGAGTGGAACGCAATCGCGCTCAAACTCCATCTCGAAGCCCCCCGCCAAGGAGACCGGAACGTGAACGAAGAGGCAGGCAGCAAAGCAGATTAGAGGGGTCAGCGAAACCGCCGCGCTCCCGATCTGGCGCAGGCCGAAGAGCACGCCCGCCTTCTTTATGTCGGGTAGACCCCTTGCCGAACCGGCACATGTTGAGCGTCTCATTCATCGTACCTCCCTCGGCATTCCTCAAGTTCGCCGTCTGCGGTCGTAGTTCAGGGGCGATCCCTATCGCGGATGCGCGTGCCGTCCGGTCCGGGGATCGGCCCGTGGCGGAGGGGGTCGCCCGTTTCCTTCATCCAGCGCTCCAGTCGATCGCGGAGATCCTGGCGGATGTCCTCGACGCCGGGGCTGCCGACAAGATTGATCATTTCGTGCGGGTCGAGTATCAAGTTGTAAAGCTCTTCCTCATCTTGTTTCTTGTCATACCACCCGTGTCTTACCCACAGGTGCGCACCCGGGGACCTCGGATCGGAATTGTCAGGGCCGCGCGCGGTGAAATCGAATCGGCGGATGTACTTCCATCGCTCCGTCCGAATGCAGCGAAGCGGCTCATATACGCGGTGATATGTCAGCTCGGTGAAGATCGCGTCGTGAATCTCGTCCTTCTTCCCTCTGATCATTGGCGTCAGCGACTTGCCTTCCAGCCAGGAAGGCGGGGTGATTCCAGCCAGATCGCAGACGGTGGGGAATATGTCGAGATGGGAAACCAGCGCGTCGATGACTTTCCCGCCTTCGAACCCGCCGGGTCCCTTCATGATCAGAAACACGCCCGTTCCCCCGTCATACAGTGTGCCCTTCATGTGAGGGAACGGCGCGCCGTGGTCGGTGGTGCAGATGATGAGTGTGTTCTCATACAGCCCGTTCCGTGTCAGCGCGTCGAATACCTTGCCCATTTTCGCGTCCGCCACGCGCGCGCTGGCCTTGAATCCCGCCATGTCTCTTCGCATGTCAGATGTGTCCGGGAGCGTCGAGGCCGGCAGGCAGTAGTTGGGATTCTCGTCCGGGCCGGGCTCCTTGAAATCCCGATGCGTCTCATTAAAACCCACGGCAAGGAAGAAGGGCTCCGGAGGAGCATTGTCCAGGAACTGAACCGCCGACTCCTCCCCGTTGGCACGGGTTCCGATGACTTGGTCGTAGCCGATCGTCCGTTGCGCGTCGTTGCTGAGATCGACGATGTGCTCCACTCCCGTCAGCACTGTGGCGTATCCGGCGTCGCGCAGCGTGTAGAGGATGTGGTGCTTCGGGTCCTTCAGCGAGAATCCGCCGATGTCGACCAGATCCGGAACGACGTGGGAAAGCCCGAACATCCCGTTGTTGTGGTGATACTGGCCAGTGAGGAGGCATGCCCTGCTCGGGGAGCAGGAAGGCGTGACGCAAAAGGCTTGGCGAAAAAGCACTCCCTCTTCTGCCAACTGCTGAAGGTTCGGTGTGGGAATCGCGTGCCCGTAGGGCTGAATGTGCCTCCCGGTGTCATGCGTGTGGATGTAAAGGATGTTGGGTTTGCTCACGGCCATGTCCTCTTTCTGCATTGAAGTCAGGTCCGACGAAGGTAAGCGGTCAGTGTCTCTCAATCAGCTCTGACCGCTCCTCGTCGATGACAATGTCGTAGGTTCTCCCCTTGAGTTCTATGCCGCTGATCCGAAGGAAAGACCACCCGTCAGGCAGCGCAGGCTCAATCGTAATGTCCTTCATGTTGACGCGAAGTCCCGCCATGCCGAATATCACGGGCAAGACAGCCATGCTGCCCCAGTTGTAATTCCCAGACCATTGCCCTTCGCCGTTCTCCGGGTTCCAGGTCTCGTAGAGGTAGCGTGGGCCGCCGTCCCACTTGGCGTAGGTGCTCATGAATTTTCTGAAGAGCTCGTATGCAAGCTTCGCTTTCCCGCGCCGGTACAGTGCAACGACACAGTTGAAGAAGTAGTGCGGCGGGGTGAGTCCGAACCAAAAGTACTGCCGCGGGTGGTAATCGGGATGCGAAGCGCTGACACTTGGAATGCCGTAGGGCAGGCCGAGATGATTCGGGTCACGAAGTGCTTCCATTATCCCCTGCGCCTGCTCTTCGCCTGCGATGTCGTCGTCCAATACCGGCAGGGCTCCGATGGTCACGGCATCGAGGCGGGAGCGGTCATGGTCCAGGTCGAAGTAGAATCGCTTCTCGGGATCCCACATAAGTGAATTCATGGAGCCCTTGACCTTCGCCGCCCAGTCCGCGTAGTGACGGCTGAGATCATTGTCACCCATGAGCTGAGAGATCTGTTCCATAGCCCGAACGCCCTGATATAAGAAAGCGTTCATGTCCACCCACTCGTTGTCCCATTTCCGGTAGAGCGCCGTGTCCGCCCCGTGGTCTCCCAGCCCCGGCCCCCAGACCAAGCCCGTGTCCTCGTGCAGGAACTTCGCCTCGCGCACCTCGCTGTGGTCCATAATCTCGCCGTGATGGAAGCAGGTTATATACCTGCCTCCCTTCTCGTACCAGTCGAACGCCATCCGGATCCGCTCGTATACCGTCTTGCCGGCGACGGATTCGTTTAGGAAGCCCGGGTCGTCGGCGGTCTGAATGTAGTTCCACAACGCCAGCGCGTAGACGGCATGGGTTTGGAGCATCAAGTGCCCCGGCTGCCCGTTGGGCTGGACCGTGGAGTCGATGTAGCCGTCATCCCACTGCCTGCGGAGGAGTTCCCGGAAGACCTGCTTGGCCCATTCCGGCCGGAAGAATACCTGCGCCATGCTTGTGTACAGATGGTCCCAGCCGTAAACGGCCGGCAGGTGGCTCAGGGAGGTGTATTCCACGTGGGGAAGCCAGGCGGAGTTCTCGCTCGTTCGGTCGAGCAGCTCCAGATTCACCCACGCCCACTTCCACATTTCCTCAATGTCCGGGTCGGGACATTCTAGCGTCGGAGCTTTGCTCAGCGCCTCCTCCCACGATGCCTTCGTTTCGCTGAGGAGCACGTCGAACTCCGCCATCGCCTTGTTGAGCAGCCCAGCAGTCGTCTCTTGATCAGTGTTGGAGCAGTCCAGCCATTCACCGACAACAAAGGAGAAGATCTGCTCGGGCTGGATTGTGATGGTCTGTTTGACCATGTAGTAGCGCAAGTCCGCGGGCGCGCGGGTATCCGTGGAATAGCTCACTCGCTCCGACAGCCATCCGTCGAGACTGGAGCTACGGAATTCCAATTCCGAGGAGGCGATTACGGCCGTTCCTTCTTCGTACGCGGCCCTCACGGATCCTTGGTCAAAGACCTCGTCGCGAGGGCGGAGGTAGCTTCCCCCCGCGATGATTTCGATCTCTACCGGGTTCGGCTCCTTGTTGGTCAGCATTATCTTTTCGAGAATGCACGGACGGCCGACAGGCGCGAACGCAATCGAATCGAGCATCACCCCGCTCGGGTGAAGCGGCAGCCATTTTCGCCCCCAGCGGGTCTGGGAGTGGGCGCTGTAGGGCGTGATGGTCGTCTCCGGCGTGTGGAACCGCATCTCGTCGCCCTGGCAGCGGAAGCGGATGATGAACGGCTTCATCTGATCGCCGCGCGGCTCCCAGCAATGCAGATGCTGCTGAGCCGTATGAGGGTTGAACGGCGGAGCGGCGACGTAAAGCCAGTCGGCAATGTCACCCAAGGTCCGGGCGCCCACTACGAGCTTGTTGTTAAGCGGGAAGTCCCTTGTGGTCTTTATCGTGTACGTCAGTGATGACGGGACCATTCAGCCTCCCTCAATAGGTAGACTTCTCCCTATCGCATACCTCGGTAGTAACCGCACCAGAAAGGGAAAATCAGTCTAGCCTCACGCTGTCCTTTTTGCAACCCCAGCGGCCGCGTGGGGCGGGCACACTAACGGGCCTTCGGGAGGAGGAACACCGCCACCATGTGCTTATCCTCCGCAACCCTCCCGTTTACCGCCAATCCGGGGCGTCCCTTCCCGTCAGCCGATTCCAGCACGACCATCTGCGAACCGATGAGCCGCCCCTGCTTCTCCTTGGGGTGCATCGTGCCGATGTGCTCGCCGCTTGCTCCGGAAAAGATGAGCACTCCGGTTCTTCGTTTGCCGCTCACGGTGATCGGCAGCGCCGTGGCGACCTCGTTTGCGCCGTCCCCGTCCGTATCCGGCAAGACTACCACCTGGTTTCCGAATCCCACATCCGCCGGAAGCTCGCGCCGCTCTCCCGTCTTCGCGTCCACGGCGAATCCCGCCGGGCCTCCGGGCAGGCTGGTCCCCAGGACCTCCCACAACACCTGGCCTGTTCTTCCCGACATCGCGAGCAGGAAGCTCGACTCGTTCTGTGGCCCGGCTCCCTTTGTGGCTGCCATCATCAGGTCCGGCACACCGTCGCCGTCCACGTCACCTGGGCAGGCGAAGGTGGCGTTGTTGGACATCGGACGCTTCTCCAGCGAGAACTTGCCGAGCACGCCGAAGTCCGTTCCCGAAAGGACCTTGATCTCCCATACGTTCGCGGGGTCATGTCCCACGACATGCTCATCCACCCCGTCACCGTTGACGTCGGCATAGCGCGACATGAGCCACCTGTAGCGTGGTCTGTCTTCGGGCAGAACGGCGTTGTGCTCGGACACGGGCGAGAAGTCCTTGCCCGAAACGACATAGAAGCCGCGTTCCGACTTGAAGAACAGGTCGGAGACGCCATCGCCTGTCACATCTTCGGCCCGTAGCGGCCTGAAACGCGTGAAGCACTCCCGCCGCGCCAACTCCGCACCGTCACGTCCGGAGAAGATGAAGAACTCCTTCCCGGACCAGGCGTTCTGTATGTAGATGTCGGAAATGCCGTCGGCGTTGACGTCTCCTATCATCATGAAATCCTCGAGCGTGTAGCCGCCTTCTCCCGTCCGGGCTTTCACCTCCCAAAGCGTCTTGCCGTCCTTGCCGGAGTAGGCGGCGAACGACCCAGGGTGGGCTCCGCTCCCGATCACAAGGTCAGTATAGCCGTCCCCGTTCACATCGCCCAATGAAGCCAGCCCGCCGGGCATTTCCTCCCTGCTGATTCCAGGCGGACCCGCGGGCGCGTAGCCGCCGGTTTCGATGATCAGTTTGGCGGCATTCACGGAGACCTCAGAGCCCCCAGCCCCGGTGCTTCCACCGCAGCCACCTGCGAGCAAGAGCAGCGAAATGCCGAGTGCCGCCAAGCATAGTGTCGCTGCAAGTGATTTCCTGTGCCGCCGCTTCATCATCTCTGCACCCCCCCGAGGTTCGTGACACTCGAAGCGGCAATTGTCCCCATTTTCCGGGTGAGATTCAACCAACACCGTATCACGCGCGCACGTCCGCCAGCCCTTCTTCCCGTCGGTGCCTTTTGCAGCTGCCGGGCAGAGACATGAAAATTGGGGAGCCCTTGAGGAATGGACGAGTCATCCTGCGCGTCTGAAGGGCGTAGTTGCAGAGGCCCCTGTCCTCTGGCAGGCGTATCATCGCCGCGACTTCGAGCACGGCCATAGGGATGGGGGGTGGCGAGTATTGCGGGATGGCGTCGTTTCTCTTGCAGAGCCTTCCAGGCGCCCCGTGTTTTGGGGGTGCTAGCCGGTCGCAGGTCCTGTTGCCGTGGGGTTTGGTGGAGGCGGCGGGAATCGAACCC
>Ga0180437_10002943_pt1 | contig 26143 bp, 22 predicted proteins | sample SS_ome_4_FD_132410 | JGI IMG/M metagenome (GOLD analysis project Ga0180437, IMG submission 132410) | Hypersaline lake sediment archaeal communities from the Salton Sea, California, USA - SS_3_D_1 metaG | ecosystem: Environmental > Aquatic > Non-marine Saline and Alkaline > Hypersaline >... | reverse complement strand
TGGAACATCAACCCAGTTTCCGCCGATATAGATACCACCAGTAGTTTCAATATTGAGAATCATTCGTCCCGTATTGTTTACACTGTTGTTTGGGCAAAAGAGAATCTGTCCTCTTTCTCCACCGCCACCATCAGATACTTTTGTAGGAGCAATATAACTGATTAACGATTTGGGACCAATAACAATATTAACGTCAGCATTACTTTCCGTATTGTCTCTTTCAAATAAAACGGTGGTGAAAAACTCACTTGGTGGCTGCATACGAACCATAAACTTCACGCCACCACTAGCACCTTCAGCGGTAAACGTTAAAGTTCGTCCATCTGCTAAGTTAAATATGAGTTGCCCAAGACCACTAAACGTAACAAGCATGTCGGTGCCATCGGGGGAACCTTTAAAGTCAAAATCATAATCTATGTCAAAAGTTATCGTTCTATTTTCTGCTGCATAGAAATACAAATCTGATTCACCCCCAGTTCTGCCCTGTACAAAAAAAGCATCGGTTGCAGAAATTTGAATATTTTGATTAACTGCCGATACGCCAATCTGCCCAGTCGGCATAACACCTGGCCCTACAATAGTACAATTGCCAGTGATGGTAATATTTTGATCTACAACATCGACAGTGATATCACCTGACCAATCGACCGATTTTGCTTGGAAACTAAATAAGATTGCGACAAGAAGTGAGAGTCTAAAAAAACATTTGTTCATTCTGCTCCTTTTTTTAAAAAACTTACTACTCAATTATAAATAAAAGATATACAGACAAACATAGTTTTGTCTAATAGTTTTATAAAATATTTAGGTGGTGAACCTAGCCAATGAACTTTTTGAAAAATCCGGCAATACTGCCGCTCTCATCTTCCATATCAGTTCCTATTAGCTCAGCATACTCTTTCAGTTTTTCTTTAGCCTCTTTACTTAACTTTTTGGGTATATGGCATTGTGTAATAACAACCAGATTTCCATATCCTTTTGTTCTAAGGCGAGCAAAGCCTTTACCAGAAACCGTTATTTCTTTGCCCACAGGGCACCCTTTTGAAATTTTTATGGTAACTTTTGTGCCGTCTATATTCTCTATTTCTACCTGTGATCCGAATGTAAGTTGGGGGTAGGTTAACATTACATGTACGACAATATCATCGCCCACTCGTTTAAATTTTTTGTCCGGCATAACCGTTATCTGTAAAAACAGGTCTCCCGCTGATCCTCCATAAACACCAGCATCTCCTTTTTTTGCGATTCGCAGCTCCGCACTGTCAAAAATTCCTTTAGGAATGTTGACGGTAAATTTATCCAGCTTTTGTATTCTTGATTGCCCTGAGCATGTAGGACAGGGGGAGGGTATAATATATCCTTCACCTCTACAACTACTACATGTTTGAGAATACATAAAAAAGCCTTGCCGGGTATTTATTTGGCCGGCTCCATGGCATTTTTCACATACTGTTGTGGTTGTTCCTTTTTTTATCCCTTTGCCCTTACAGGTATCACAAGAAAAAAAACGATAATATTTAATCTCTTTTTTTGTACCAGTAAACGACTCTTTTAAGGTTATTTGGATATCTTTACGAAGATCGTGTCCTCGTTTTGGCTCCGGTCCCCCTTTTTTACGGGGGCGCTGAAAACCTCCTCCAAAAATATCACCAAATATATCTCCAAAAGCAGAAAATATATCATCCATATTCATACCGGCACCAGCGCCTGCAGCACCTTCAAATCCGGCTGGCCCAAACTGATCATACTGTTGTCTTTTTTGGGGATCGGAAAGGACCTCGTATGCCTGAGCGGCTTCCTTAAATTTTTCTTCTGCTTCTTTGTTATCAGGATTTCTATCTGGATGGTATTTTAGTGCTAGCTTTCTATATGCAGTTTTAATTTCTTCTTGCGACGCTTGCTTAGAAACTCCTAAAATTTCATAATAATCTCTGCTCATATGCTTTAATAGCCTATCTATAAAAAAATTTTATTTGTATGTAAGTTTTTCTTTATTTAGTATAGCATAAAATATTTTTTAATCCATATCTGTGCAGATTGCCAAGATAAAGCAAACAAAGAACTGTTATATTGTTATATTCTGGTACTTTGAGCAATCCGCGGCAGAGTGCTTAATGTCGCCTATACGTGCTGGTTTCAAGTATATATTGCTGCTGTAGGAAGGATATTTTTTCTTAAGCATATCGATAAGTTCAAATAAATTAATACTCTTTCCCGTTCCGATATTAAAAACCTGGCCATTCATTTGATTTTCAGGGAGCATTGCGACTACTATATTTGCTCGAGCAACTTCTTCAACCGGTATAAAGTCTCTGGTTTGAAGTCCATCTCCAAAGATAGTTAACGGTTTGTTCTGTTTCATAAGTTCAGAAAATTTGGCAACAACAGCTGCATATGCGCCATTTGGGTTTTGGCGGGCGCCAAATACATTAAAATATCTCAGAATAACGGTTTTTAGATCGAAATTAGTAGCATATTGTTTGCAAAGAAGTTCTCCTATTGCCTTAGAGGTGCCGTAGGGAGATTGGGGATTATAAGGCATATGTTCAGTACATATATCGGTTGTTGGTCCATATATTGCTGCAGAAGATGAAAATACTAATCTTTCTACGTTATTTATTCGAGCGGCTTCTAAGATATTGAATGTTCCATCGATATTAGTTCTATGGCATAGATCGGGGTTACTTATAGAATCGGGAACCGATATAAATGCTGCCAAATGAAAGATGACGGCAGCTCCTTTTGTAGCGGTGATGCAATCGTCTAGATTTTCTATGTCTTTTTGTATAAATCGTATACTATGTTTTACTCGACTTAGATTTTCCAGCACTCCAGATGAAAGATTGTCGACAACTGTTACGTTTGCGCCTAAATCGACTAGTTTTTCTACGATATAAGAGCCGATGAATCCGGCCCCGCCAGTAACCGTCACCGGGAGATCTTTATAAAATAGCTTCATTTTTTCTAAACTCCTCTCGCTTATTTTTGGTAAGATTACGCTAGGTATGGTTATGAGTATTGCCAAACAGATATACACTCGTTTCATGATCGTTTCTCCTGTTTTTTGGACAAAAAAATTGAATTGTTTGTATGGCTAGTTAAAATATCTGCCATCTCTTTTCCATCAAGAATTGCCTCTTGCATGCTTGCATATTTCCATGCTCCGTATCTTCCTATTGAGTAGATTTGATTTTCGTTGAGAAGATTATGGATTGATCCTATATGTTTTTCTCGCCATAAATCATAAATGACATAGGCATAAGGGATAGAGATGATTTTTTCAGTTACAATATCACGCTTGGTAAGATTAAGTAATTGCTTTGTTGCAATTAAAGACTGCTTTAGCTTTTCGGATACAAACTGTTTGGTCCTGTGAGTATGAGCGAATTCGCCATAGAGACAGCTATTGCCAAACGGGGCCATGTTGGTAGAAAAATTATGTCCAAACCCTATTCTATAAAAAGGAAATTTTTCTTCAGGAAAATAAATCCAATGTTTATCGGAAATCTGGGGAATAGATATTCCTAGATTAAAATTAACTACCGCATTACATCGTAGTTTTTTGGCTGCTTTGTGAAGTGAAGTTGTTGTTTTTTCTTTTAGGCTACACAAAAGCGTTTTTAGTGGCATTGTACTAATGAGGATATCAAATTTTTGAATATCTCCATTTTTAAATTCTAATTTTTTATGTTTCATATCAACTGTTTTTAAACAAGCCCCTTTCTGTATTTTATTTGTTATTTTTTTCTCAAGACAACTGACAAATGAGTTAATTCCTCCCTTTTTGGGATAAAAGAATTTTGAATTATATCCTATATTGGGTTTCGGATTGGGCGCTAAAGATCCCTGAATAATTTGCTGTAAGCATGTGCTTGGGACAAATCGTGATGTCCAACTCGATGATATTTTTCGTATATCATAGTCAAAAATTTTTCTTTGGTAGGGAAAAAAGAAATGGTTCCCAAAGCCGGAACCAAAGTTTTTAAGGATCCACTGATAGTACGTTTTTACTTTTTTTGCTGATTTTTTACGTGCAACAAAGCCGCAAATACAGTCTGATATGATTGGTGCAGGAAGACCATAGAGATTCATCTGATATGGATAAGGGGTATAGGTATTACAGGAATATATAAAAGATCTTCGTTCTATTTGATTGAGATTATGAAAACCTACTATATCCTGGATAAATGATTGAAAGTACGGATCATTTATGTGTAACAGATGACCGGTAAAATCAAACGTAAAGCCGTCTTGTCTAACTGACCGGCATAACCCACCGGTTTCTGCTTCTTTTTCAAATATTTCATAATCATAAAAACCGTTTTTTTCTAAATGATATGCCGTTGATAACCCGGTAAGTCCCGCGCCTATGATTACTATTTTTGCCATTGATCTCCTTTTATAACACGTTATAAAGTTGAGATATTTATAAGATTAAATGAGTCAAAAGTCTAGCTATTTATTCTATTTTTGTATCATAACTATTATTATTGCTTTTTTAAGGGGACTTTTGCTAATCTGAAAGCATGAAGGGTGGTTTTTTGTAGTTTTAATATATGGAGGATCTCTTATGAATTTCAAAAGGATAGTTTCAATGCTTGTATTTGGGCTTTTGTTAGGCAATACTGCATTTTCGATGAAACAATCAGAATTAAAAAAAGAAAGAGAAAATGTACAAAAAATTGTTAAACGCCAGCTCAAATTCTTAAAAGATAGTTTGTCTATGCTTCAAAAAAGTTCGTTTCCTATCATAGACGAAAACATAACTATTATATTCAAGAAACTTAGCGAACTACTTGCATTAAAAAAAAGGGTTAAAAGGGCTATAAAAAGAGAGAAACGTAAGAACGATCAAAATTTGCTGGAAGAAATAGAGCTGGGTACAAAGGAGTTGAGTGACCTTAAGGTTCGATTTGAAGTATTGCAAAGAACTGCCCATTTTACATTGCCACAGGGTTTGCAATCATGTATTGAAAAGTTAAAGAAGTTTAAGAAAGAGATCAAAGAAGCTTATGATAAGAAAGCCCAGAAAAAGTATTTTGAACTTAAGAGGGAGTTTCTCAAGCTTGTGCGAAGCTTGAATAACTTTAATGCTGAACTGGCATTTTGGCGAAATAAAATGGATGTGCCAAGGTGGGAACGTTTTTATAAGAAGGTTTATAATTCTTTTGCGGAAATAAGAGAAAAGGCTAAACAGGTACCAAAAAAGGAAAAGATACTCTCAAGAGAGAAAATAACAACCATAAAAGAAAAAAGCTCCCTAGTAGAAAAAATTTCAGCATTAACTCGTCTCGTAGAAGTGTTACCATGGTCAATAAAAGAATCTAAAGTATCTCGTATAAAGTCAGAAACAGATGAACTAATAAAGGTAATTAAGACGATCCCAACGGAAAATGATACATTGAACAATTTAGTAAATCAGTTGGAAAAGATCTCAAATAAAATAAGTTGGGTAGGGTCAAGGAAAATACACCTAGATAAGCAAGTTAAAGAAAATGAGAAAAAAATAGATAAGGGAGAAGGTCGGATAGATTTTCTTAAGAAAATGGTAGTAAAAATTCAATTAAACATTGACAAAGAAATAAGTAAAATGCATGAGTTGGGTGCTAAGTTTAAAACAGTTGCCACAGAAATAAAAAATATTATTACAAAATTGGAGAGCTTATAAAAGGGGAAGGTTCGTTCTTATAGGTAGGAGGAATCAATTGTGAATTTCAAAAAGAAGTTTCAACGTTTGTATTTGAGCTTTTGAAATAATACAAAGAACTGAGATTGTTTGGTAAAAAGGGGTTCTCGTTATTGGGAACCCCTTTTTGTTTCTCATAGGGGCTACTCTTGACATAAAATATTTTTTTTTGCTAAATTGAAATATGAAGGAGGGGGGCAGAAGTGGTATTAATAATTAAATGTTTTATCTCTGATATGGAGGAATTATGAAGCTCAAAAAAATGCTCTTACCGATTGTGGCTCTATTTTTATGCCATAGTTCATTTTCGATGAAGACAAAATTACAGCAGCTGGATGCAAAAATACAGAAACTGCAGCAGGAGGTAGATAGGCTAAAAATAGTAAAGGACCAAAAAGATAAGGCAATTAGTCTTAAGACGCGAGAGATCGTGACGTTACAAAGAAAAAAGCCTGGTGAAGTTGGAATCATTAGTAGACTTACTGATGAAAAGAAAGCAATGAGTAAAGAAAGAGATTCTATTGCTTTTAAAATCATCGATTTAGAACGGGAGATAAGACGCCTGAAGAGAGAAGTCTCCGATTTAAAAGCAAAAGAAAAGAAAGATCGTGAAAAGAAAGTAAAGAAAGAGAAAAAGGCGCCCCTGCTAAAAGAGCAAATAAAACTTGATGTTGCTGCTATGCTTAAATGGGCCAACGAGACGTTAGGGAAGCTGAACCGGAATGTACGTATCAAAATAAAAAACCGAGTCAAACTGATAGAGTCTCTTAATAACGATATTTCCATGTTAGAATCAGCAATATGGCGCTATATGCGAACAGAATTTCCTCGATTATCTACAAATCAAACCATTGTGAAATATGGAGAGCTATTAAACGAAAAACTACTTAATATAAATGCATACAAGCAGGAATTAGGGAGTTATCGAACTATTGCTCAAGATTTAGAAGCGAGGCGTATAGGATTAAAGCGGGATATAGAAATGTTTATTACTAGACTAACAAGATTCCAGTCAAAAATAGAGAAAGATTTCGATGCTACTCAGGATGTAAGAATATATAGGCAACTTCAAAGGGAATATCAGGAACTTCAACGACGGTGGAATAGGCTTGACGAAGATCTGAGGTCATTTACGGTTCAAATAAAAGAGTTTGAGGTCAGATATAAAAAGTTTGCTGACGCTGTAGGTTTTGACGTTGATGAAATTAAACAAGAGATCCAGAAGATTAAGCGTGAACCAATAAAAAAACGAAAGATCACCATGGAATATCCAGATATAACCGTTAATGATCTTACACTGGCTGTCAGAGCTGTATTGAGAAAAGGAATACAACAACAAGACGTATTTGCCATAAGAAGGAGAATAGCTCGGCTGATACGAGAAGTTCAAACGAGAGTAAACAGTTTATTCAAAACGGTAGATTTGAGTATTAATGAAAATCTCAGAAGATATAAAGCGCTTCTAGGTACAAAAAAACTAAAAAAGGAAGCGCAGAAAAAAATAACAGAGTTAGAGAAGATGCGTAAAGCATGGCACAGGCTACAAAAAATAAAAATACAACGTACATTACAAGACAGGCTGGATTATGTGGTAAAACAGCTAAACACAATTTATACAGAAATATTTGATGTATTAATAAAAAAAATAGGCCTAGAAGGGAAATTAAGAGAGAAGGGAGAAGATGAACAATTGCTGAAGGCCTTTAATATGGAGCAAGAACGACTACAGAAATTAGTTGATAATTTTGAAAAGTATACGGCACAGATACAAACCATTATCTCGAGGCTCGAGAATATGAAGACGAGAAATAGCCAGCTGTTCAAAAGGTTCGCTGAGCTAAAAAGGTTAGCTGAGCAACAAAAGAAAAAGTAGTAGAAATAACGAGCACAGGCCGATAAGTACATAGAGGTCCACAGGTTGGGCCTCTATTTTTATGCAGAGCATTTATTTGATAAATTAGCTTTAAAAATATGAAGGTGGCTTTATAATAATTATAATTTTATAGAGCCCTTTTTTTTGTATGTTTTATAAAAAGGTAGACCATGGAAAGAACAAAATATCCTTATGGTAAACAGGATCCCTATGCCATTGTACAACTTGTCGCAAGTACCTCTGTTCATAGCCAACAGTATGAAGTTGATCAGATGCCTGTGTTATCAGCCCGTGTTTCCCATGCTTCGAGTGGCAAAACTGGAATTAATGCTAAGGCTGATATAAAATTGATGAACTATTTAGCTGAAAATCTGCATATGTCACCGTTTGAACATCAAAGTGTCACATTTAAGGTTATTCTGCCCCTCTTTGTAGCCAGAGAATGGATGCGGCATAGAACACAATCGTATAACGAGGTTTCTATGCGTTACTCTTCTGATCCGGTTGGTAAATTTTATGTTCCAAAAATATTTAGAATGCAAGCAAAAAGAAATAAACAGTCGAGTGTTGGAATGGTAGATGATCAAATCGGTTGTGCAAAGATTTTAAAGCAAGCGTATCAACATTCTCTTGACGCATACCATAAGTTGCTTGAAAAGGGTGTTTGTAGAGAGCAGGCAAGATCGGTCATACCGGTTGGAAATTATACAGAATTTTATGCAACTGCGAACCTACGAAACTGGATGCATTTCTATACATTAAGAATAGCTTCAGATGCCCAATGGGAAATAAGGGAATATGCTCGATGTATTGGTGAATTTTTGGATGAGCTATGGCCAAATTCTTGGAATTCACTAAAAAGGGGACTTTAATTTAACTGCTAAGGGCTAGCTTCACATGATGTTGAGTTACATACTCTTTATAGGGCTGAGGAAGGGTTGAGGCCTCAATCTCAAAATAGCCATCTCTTAGGACCTTCTCTATATCTTTTGGAACGGTTAAAACGAGAGCCAACTGATTTACCGTATGGAGTGTCTTTGGTTTTTTAAATTTAAGAATCAGTTTTTGTTCTGATGATTTCCATCTGCTATCACATATCAAGTTTTTTTCTATCGGCATAAAATCGCCATAGTTTCCTTTTTCGAACAAAGATCCAAGCAGGTGTTCTATTCTTTTTCCTTTCCAGGTTAAATGGAGTTCCGCTAGCGTAATAAAGTCGGGGGCCTTTTTTTTAAATGTTATATCTCCGGCCAGGACCCATTTGTCTGTAAAAAGTTGTTTGAAGTTATTTTTTTCTAAGTTTTCCCATTTGGGTTCAACGACAATAGAGAACTTATTTGTTTTTTTCGTGGACCCGACTAATAACTCGGTATTAAATGAAATTGCCGCACAAATAAATATTATACAGCTTGCGCGCTTCATTGTTTTCACCTAAATAGTTAAGGTTTACTACATTTTCAAAATAATGATATCACATGAATTTAAAAATCGTGAAGAATTTATATAAAAATATTTGAGTCCAGTTTTGATTGCAAGGAAAAAGGTTTCTAAATTGCTACTCTTTTTAATTAATAATCATCCGGACAGGCAAACTAAAACGTATTGGTACTCGATAATGATCAGTATGGAAGTAATGGGGAACAGGAGGAAAGGATCTGCTGGAATCTTTTATGACGCTTACCATAAACTGATCAAATTCTATTTTTGTACTTGGTTTCATAACTCTTATTGAAGCAAGTTTACCATTTTGGTATAAAATAAAGTCTATATCAACCACAAGCCAATCATTAAGTGATACGCTTTGCATAAATCTGAAATTTCTTCTTTTTATACTAAATGTTGTCTTAATACAGTTGAGCAGTTTACTGATATATCGTTCATGTTTTAACTGTTCTGTAGAGGGTATTCCTTTCTTGCTATGAGTATATTGTACCCGATTTGAGCCTTGCTCCCTTGCATATTTTAAAAATCCTTTCGATATATCGGTTAGGTTGATTTTTTTCTTTTTTGGTTCTTCGAGTGGTCTTATAAGCGTTGGCTTTATTGTTGTTACCCTTGTTATCTTTTTTTCCGCCTGTTTGGTGATGGGTTTGGTTTTTTCTATTGTTTGCTTAACTGGTTCTTTCTTAATAGGCTTGGTCTTTGGCGTAGGGGTTTGTTTTGGCGCAACAGGCTTTTGCGTCTGGGGTTTTTTGGCTATTAGCTGATCTTTTGGTTTAGTTTTTTGTGCTACCTTTGGCCTTCCACCTTGCAATCCTGAGAATGCAGGTATAGGTCTAGGAGGTTTTGGCTTTGGTTTTGGTTTGGGTTTCGGTTTTTTTAGAATAACCGGAGCCGCTTTTGATTTATCAAATAAGATTGATTTTTTGGTCGTATCATACAGATAGGTAAAAAGAAGGATAAGCAGTATGATGTGCAAGAGAATAGAAAGCAATATAACATAAATGCTTTGTTTTTTTTCTTTTTTTTCGTATTCCACTACTAATCCAGCTTAACGGGTGTAATAAGCGCTCTCCTCAATAGATTAGAATTATTAGGAAATCCATAGGAAGGTTTTACCAATTTTTATGCTAAAAGGCGTGTATTAGATTATTGAACAATAGATTAATTGTTTAGTAGGACGCTGGACGAATATGCGCGGTCCCTTTTTTTTTGATTAAGCTCCATGAAGGGTGAATCTGATGCTCTTTGCTTCCAGGTTGTTTTAGAAATTTGAGGATTTCATTCAAAAAGCCTATCCCTACGGGAAAAGTGACGTTCTGTTTGCATAACCAATATACCAAAATTCGGTATCTTAGAGCTGGATGCAAGCTTAGCAATTTCTTTAGGTTTATATAAAATATCCCCTTTTTTTCAGTTGCAATCTGCTCGAAGGTTTCTTTGGTGATCTGCTCTAAAAATTGCTCAGTTTCAATAAGTCGATCTAATGTTTCTTTAAATTTAATATCAAATCTCGCATCACACTTTTTGAGTGCGGGTATGACATCCATTCGTATTCGATTTCTTAGAAACTCCTGGGAGACATTGCTTGGGTCGATCAGATAGGGAATATTATTTTTATCCAAAAAATCTACTATTTCCTGCTTATTGGTTTCTAAAAGAGGGCGAATGTAGAGGCCATGCTTTGGGTTCATGCCTGTAAGGCCAGATAAAGATGATCCCCGAATCAGTCTTATAAAAAAGGTTTCTTGCTGATCTTGGGCGTGATGAGCCAACGCAATAAGATTCGCATCATGTTTTTTTGCGAGCTGCTCAAAGAAATATCTTCTTGCCTTGCGTCCAAATTCTTCTTTAGAGCCTTCGAATTTCAATTTTAAGCCAAGTTCTGATAGTTTCTTAGTGGCTAGTGGAACATGATATTTTTTTGCTATCTCAGCGCAAAATTGTGTATCTTTATCAGATCCGGTTCTCCACTCATGGTCTACATGTGCTGCTACCAACTTATTTATGAGCCCTTCAGCTTTTAATTGGGAGAGAAGATCGAGTAAATAAACAGAGTCTGGGCCCCCCGAAAGGCCTAGAATAATATTGCTCTTTTTAGGTATTAGGGTATGTTTGTTTATAAATGCTCTTATTTGTTTTTCCATCTTTTTCTAATCTTTTTATGCCTTTTTTTTACTATATTTTTTCTTTTATGTGGGGCACAATGTTTTTTTATTTTTTTGAAGTTGTATAACTCTCGGCACCATTTCGGATTTTTGCTTTTTTTAATGCTTCCTTTTGAATGAATATATTTGGTTAAATGGCTTATCTTAAAGATCTTAAACCTACTTTTTGCATCCTGTAAAGCTTGCGTTGTTGGCGTTTCATAGATCTTACTATCGTCAGTCGGATAGCCATACAGTACAAAAAAAAATAGTGTTATCGGTAATATGGCGCTCGGTTTATTCATTTTCCCCCTCTCATCTCGATAAACGTGAATCCCTATCTTAATGTTACAGTAGAAAATGAGTGTTTTTTTGTAAACTGTTTAGTCCAATTATGTATTAATTCATCCTAAATACCGTAGACTTTACACCAAGCAATTTTTAAAATCTATTATCATCCCCCGACCAATGACTGGCATCATCATCATGCTGGACATTGTAGAGCCGTAGTTCTTTTATGCGCTTGTATTTTTTTTTGCTCTTTCTCTTTTTTTTCTTTTTTCTTGTTATAGTCGTCGACTTGTAGGACCCTTGAAATTCATAATTTTGATGATTATTTAAATAGTCTTTTACTATACACTTAATTCTTTGTTGCTGCTTTCTTTTTTTCCTCTTTTTCCCGCCATTCTTTCCGCAATGGAGTGAAAAAGTTACTACTAAAGACAAGAAAGCTAAAATAGCTATTTTTTTGTCCATAATGAGTCCTTTGCTTACAGTGCAATAGACACTATTTACTATTTGTTGGGTTAACCTATGTGTATTTGTATTGTCAAAATAAAAGAATGTAATCAAAAAGTCTAGATTTTTTAATAAAATATAAAAAGGCCCCTATAAAGGAGCCTTTTAAATTGTTTCATCTCACTAGGATTTGTTTGTAACCTAAACGTCCAGGTTTTTAACAAATTGCCCGAACTTTTCAATATACTGTTTTCTTCCTGATACATCATCACCCATAAGCGTGGTAAACCATAAATCTGCTTGAAGTGCATCCTCAATGCTAACCTGAAGGAGACTTCTGGTCTTATCATCCATTGAGGTTTCCCAAAGTTGTTCCGGATTCATTTCACCAAGACCTTTATACCTCTGAATTGACATGTAAGGTTTGCTGATTTCTGAAATAGCTCTTATGAGTTTAAAAACCCCTTTGTTGGTTATTTGTCTCTCTTTATGTGCTATTTTTAGGGTCCATTCATCTTTATTGAGTTGCTTGAGCCTGTCTAATAAATCTATAAGAATTTTTGTCTCTTCAGCTTTAAAGAAGTCGAGTGAAACTTGCCATTTTTGATTTAACTGTTTGAATACGACAAACAGTTCTATTGGATGTTCCCCTTCTTCTTGCGGGGTTTGATCTTCTAATACAATCTCATATTGCGGAAACTCTTTTTTCAGTTGCTCTAAGAGCTTTTCTGTTCCATCAGTTGGACTCCAAGGATTGTTATAAAGATAGTTTATAAGCCGATGGCAATTGGTGTAGGTAATATTAAAATGAGTAGCCTCATTTTTAATATGTTCCTCATAGCTTTGGAGGGTATCCAAAAGCTCTTTCCATCGTTCTTCTGGGAGTTCTTTTGTATTAATTATAAGTTTCGTTTGTTCTTTGGCCCAATCAAAAAGAAAGTTTTTTAATGATTTGTCATCTTTGAGATACTGTTCTTTTTTTCCTATTTTTGCTTTGTATAAAGGCGGTTGCGCGATATAGAGATATCCTTTTTCAATCAAAGGTTTCATATGTCTAAAAAAGAACGTTAACAAGAGGGTTCTAATATGTGCACCGTCAACATCAGCATCAGTCATAAGGATTATTTTATGATAGCGTGCTTTTTCCGGATTAAAATCATTGCTTATACCAGCACCAATAGCTGCAATAAGGGATTTAATTTCCTCATTTGAAAGCATTTTATCAATTCTTGCTTTTTCCACATTAAGAATTTTACCTTTTAGTGGTAGTATCGCTTGGTTATTTCTATCTCTTCCTTGTTTTGCTGAGCCTCCTGCAGAATCACCCTCAACGATAAATAGTTCTGTTTCTTCAGGGTTCTCATTTGAACAGTCAGCAAGTTTACCAGGTAAGATAGCGGATTCTAAGACCGTTTTCCTTCGTGTCAGTTCTCTTGCTTTTTTTGCTGCTTCTCGAGCTCTTTTTGCAAGCTCAGCCTTTTGGAATATTTTTTTTGCTATGGTTGGATTTTCCTCAAAAAAGCTATCTAATGCGCTAAAGGCCCATTTATCTACAATGCCTTTTATATCACTATTCCCTAATTTTGTTTTAGTTTGACCCTCAAATTGTGGCTCGGGAATCTTGAGATTTATCACACATACCAAACCTTCTCTTATATCATCACTTGAGAAACTTTCGCCTGGTTTTAAGACTTTTAAACTCTGAGCTTTTTTATTACTTACTTTTGTAAGAGCTGATTTAAAACCGGAAACGTGCGTACCACCCTCAATCGTATTTATATTATTGACAAAGGCAAACAGTTGTTCTCCATATCCATCGTTGTACTGGAGTGCAACTTCGAGGATATGCTGATCGTCGCTATTTTCAAAATGAATAACCTCATTAAAAAGTGGATTTTTCTTTGTGTTGATATGCTTTACAAATGATACAATGCCTCCCTCGAAGAAAAACTCTTTGCTTTTGCTTGTTCTTTCGTCTGTAAGTATAATTTTTAACTTTTTATTGAGGAATGCTAATTCCCGTAGTCTTGCAGACAGCGTATCAAAGCTAAGTGAGGTTGTCTCTTTGAATATCTTTGGGTCTGGATAGAAGGTTATTTCAGTTCCTCTTTTTTTGGTTTCACCGACTATTTTTAATGGCCCGGTAGGAGTACCCCGTTTGTACAATTGCTTATAGATTTTCCCATCTTGATAAATTGTGAGTTCAAGTTTTTCAGAAAGGGCGTTAACAACAGATACGCCAACTCCGTGTAAGCCGCCAGAATATTTGTAGGAATCTTTATCAAATTTTCCTCCGGCATGAAGCTTGGTCATAACCACTTGGGCAGCAGATACTTTCTGCGTAGGATGAATTCCTGTTGGAATTCCTCGGCCATTATCTTCTATGGTTACCGAGTCATCCGGATGAATTATAATATTAATGGTATCACAATGTCCTGCGAGTGCTTCATCTACAGAGTTATCAACAACCTCGTATACCAGGTGATGAAGACCTCTTGGCCCAGTAGAGCCGATATACATGCCAGGACGCTTTCTTACAGCCTCCAAGCCTTCCATAACCCGGATGGATGCTGCTTTATATTCCTTTTTATTAGAAGGAGAATTATTTGCCATATTTTTTAACTCCTACTCATAACTTGCCAAAATTTTAATTTTTTATCATTATAAATATTTTGGATTTATAAACACTAGATTTTTAAAATAGTTTGTGTAGATTCCAAAACTGGTTTACTATATTACTATTATTATTATACCTTAAATTTTAATTTTTTTCTACTTTTCAGCCAAAATGAAAGCCAAAAAGAGTTTTAAAAAAAATGATTCTTATTATATGGGGGTTGCTTTAAAGCAGGCCAAAAAAGCCCTCGCAATTGACGAAGTGCCAATAGGGGCTGTAGTAGTCGATAATGCAGGTAATATTGTTGCAAAAGCTTACAATACAGTACATAAAAAAAAGTGTCAAACAGAACATGCAGAAGTTAAGGCGATAAAAAAAGCCTGTAAACTATTGGGAGATTGGCGATTGAATGGGTATGCGCTGTATGTTACTTTAGAGCCTTGCATGATGTGTATGGGGCTTATGAGATTATGCCGCCTCTCGAAGCTTGTCTACGGGGCAGATTCACCAATTTTTGGATATCGTCTTGACAAGGATGCCGACCTTAATGTATATAAAAAGGACACCATTGAGATTAAAAAAGGTGTATTGGAAAGGGAATCGGTAGATATTTTGAGGTGTTTTTTTAAAAATAAAAGGAAAAAGAGTGAGAAGAAGTAGTGTTACGGCCGGCTCTGCAAAAAATTTGGATAGGATTAGGCGGGCTTTGATTGAAAGAAAAGGTGAGCTTGAGGAGCAGCTAGCAGACATACATGAAGAACAGAATCCTGAGCCTACCGGACAGGATCTTGGCGATCAGGCAATGTCTTCGATTATGGAAAATGTCAGAAATTCGCTACAAGATACTGAATTAGAAGAGTATAATAGAATTGTCAGAGCTTTGAAAATGATAGACGATGGAACATACGGTATCTGTACCGATTGCAGCAAAGAAATATCTGAAAAAAGGCTTAATTCTTATCCTAACGCAACTCGATGTGTAGTTTGCCAAGAAGAATTTGAAGAAAAAATTGGATTCTAAAGTTGGATAGGCCGCTATAATGCCGATGTAGCTCAGTTGGTAGAGCGATTGATTCGTAATCAGTAGGTCGCCGGTTCAAATCCGGCCATCGGCTCCACAGGATAAAAAGCTGCCTATATCACCAATAATTGGTGGTATAGGCTATAATCTTATTCAGAAATTTACTTTTTTATTGGCTGATCCGGGATTTCCTGAAGAATGGTATCACCTTCGTTGCCTATTTTAGAGTTGTTATCTCCCTCCCATAATTCATCGGTATTCCAATATTGGCCATCCTCCCAGTATTGATCCCCATCCATAAGGGCTATTTTAATTATTGCTGTTTCAGTAGCTTGGTTACTCTTATGCAGGTTTGCCAATAATAGTGGCGCTGAAAGTAGTATTGTGAGCGCAAAAATCGAAGTAAGCTTTTTCATGGTACCTCTTTTTTGATGATATATATACTTATTTTCAGCGGGGACTCTTTTTTGACATTTTCTCTCTTATTTTATAAAATGGTACTATATTTGCTTATAATTATGTAATCGATTATAAATGCGATTATCAAATGAAACCGATTTTTTCAACAAATTAAGGGTATTAAAAAGGTTATGAAAGATACAAAAAAAGCTCAAAAAAGAGATTCAAAAGCGAAAGTCGTATCTCACGGTGTAGGCCGTCGTAAAACTGCAGTTGCTCGTGTTTGGCTTCGTAGAGGGAAAGGTGATATTCTCGTTAACGGAAAACCGTATAAAGAATATTTTGGTACCGATTTTACCAGAACCATTGCCTATACTCCATTTCACGTTATGCAAGTTGCCAATTATGATGCTGAAATCAACGTTTGCGGTGGGGGCGAGCATTCTCAAGCTGATGCTATAAAGCTTGGCATTGCACGTGCGCTTGTCACTCATAACCCGGATATTCGTCCAGATCTTAGGAAGTTTCGATTATTGACCGTTGATTCTCGTGTAAAAGAGAGAAAGAAATATGGTCAAAGAGGCGCTCGTCGTAAGTTCCAATTTGTAAAACGTTAATTTTTTTGGTATTACATATCAGGAAATATCTTAATTACATCATTTATTATTCCCCTTAAAGAAGGAGGAAAGAGCTATGTGTAGTGTTGTTGGCTATATCGGTAATAATTATAGCAGAGAATTTATAATGGAGGGCCTTTCGCGGCTAGAATATAGGGGGTATGATTCTGCAGGATATGCCTGTTTGAACCCTGAGAATAACCAGATTGTGTATGCAAAATCACAGGGTAGGTTGCAAAATTTACAGGAAAAATTTAAAAATCATAATATTAACGGATACATAGGTATTGGGCATACGAGATGGGCAACACATGGAATTGCTTCTTCTGATAATGCACATCCCCATTTTGACTGTCAAAAGACTATTTCTGTTGTTCATAACGGAATTATAGAGAATCATCATGTATTAAAAAGCCAATTAATGAGTTCTGGGCATGTATTTCATTCTGATACAGATTCTGAAATAATAGCCCATTTATTAGAGGGACTGCTTGCAACTAAACATGATGAAAAGAAGGCTATACAAAAGATTGTAGAAACCCTGGATGGGGCCTTTGCTTTTGTTGCTATAATGCAAGATAGGCCGGATAGGATGATACTGGTGAGGAGAAGATCACCATTATGTATAGGGGTTGGAGAGGATGAAATGTTTGTTGCCTCCGACATTCAAGCATTTGTTGGAAAAACATCGAACGTTGTATTTTTACCGGATGAAAGCTTTGCATTCGTTTCGAAAGATACCATTGAATTATATGATTTTACGGGAAAAGTGATTCCCATAACTATGCAAGAAATAAGTCTAGATGTGACGGCTACCAAAAAAGATGGACACGACCATTTTATGCTCAAAGAGATTTATGAACAAAAAAATGCTATTTATGAAACCATTGGTTTTTTGCGGTCTATAACTTCAGGTATATGGGAACATATGGGCCTTAATCCTGAGCAGGCTGTTAACACTGAGGCTATAACCTTAGTGGCCTGTGGCACATCGTGGCATGCATGTCGCATGGCCCAATTTTTCTTCGAAAATATTTGCATGGTACCGACCCGTGTTTTTCTTGCCTCAGAATTCAGATATATGCCTTTTTTCCCGGAAAAAAATAGTTTAAATATAGCTGTTTCACAATCTGGAGAGACTGCAGATACACTTGAGGCAATCCATATGATGAACTCAATGAATCTCACTACAACTGCTTTGACGAATGTGGCTTCGAGTACTATGGTACGGGAGGCAACTGGCTTTTTATTAACACAGGCAGGGCCTGAAGTAGCGGTAGCTTCTACGAAAGCATTTTCAACTCAAATTACCGCGCTTTTCTGGTTAGCAAATAGACTTGCATTGGAAAAAAGAATAATAAATGACCATAAAATGGGGTTGGCAGAAGAAGATCTGCTTATTGCAGCTGAAGTACTTGAGAATAGTATAGAAAATTATAAAATAGATATTATCAATAACATAGCCAAAAAATATGCTACATTTTCAAGATGCATCTTTTTAGGACGACACATAGGGTATCCTTTTGCTATGGAAGCGGCCTTAAAGCTGAAAGAGATATCATACATGTTTGCGCAAGCATATCCTGCGGGGGAGCTTAAACATGGTCCACTGGCCCTGGTAGACCCAGATACGCCTGTCTTTGTTTTCTCTCATCAGGATTTATTGATTTATAAGAAGCTTGTTTCTAATGTCATAGAGGCTAAATCAAGAAATGGTCATATTATTGCTTTTGCATTTGATGGTCAACAGGAGTTAATAGAGCTCGCAGACTTGGTCTTTGTTTTTCCAAAGGTGCACAGCATGCTGGGACCCTTAGCTATGACCGGGCTTATGCAGTTTCTATCCTATCAGATTGCCAAAGAACTAAAATGCTCCATCGATAAACCGCGCAATTTGGCTAAATCAGTGACGGTAGAATAGCCAAGTATCCTAAAAATGAAAGATCCTACTTTTGAAAAACCAGTTTTTCTTAAGTAGGTTGTGACCTAGTAAAAGCTACTATTTTTTGTATATCTCAAGCTGTTCGTCTTTTGTTAGTTGTTTCTGATTTTTGTATACTTCTGAATAACTTATTCTCTGGGGATAATGGTTTGTTAGTATCAAAAATAAAAGAAATACTAAACCAGAAAACAAAAGTACCGACAAGCGGTACCTTTGGCGCTTTTTAAGTTGTAACTTCACGTAATACCTCAACTTATAGTTTGCAACGTATACTCCCTTAAATAAGGGCTTCCAACATAAAATGTTACTACTCTTGTATAATTTGTCAACTTCATTTAAATTTTATGTAAAACCCTTAATAATAGGTCTTTTTTGCTATGTAAGCTAGTTTTTTACTTCCTGTATATCCATAGGCTTTTTGAAAGCAAATAGAGATTGAAGGAATTTTACTGCTTCTTGTCTGTTTTTCACGTTTTCAGGTGATTTTTGCTTGATTAGATGAAAAACGTTAATAAGCTGCAATGTTTCTATAAACTGATTATCTTTTTCTAGCGTTTCTTTTATTCGTTCTGCCCAGCTTTTCGTTGTCTTTTCGGATTGCTTTATCTGATTTTTTTCTTTTTTTTCACTATTTTTAGTTGGTTTAATGGAATGTTTTAATGCTTCTTCTCTTCCATAATTTTCCATAAACCAAACAAATTTTTCTGGAGGAGGAAATAGTTTTGGTATAACAAAGTCAGGTTCAATACCTATTCCTTGAATGGCTATATCGTTAGGTAGAAAATATAAGGAACTGGTCAGCTTGATAGCACAGTTATTGCTTACAGGTATTACTTCTTGTACCGATCCTTTCCCAAAGGTTTTAGTTCCAACAATAAAGACCATTAATCTTTTTTGTTTTTTATCCTGTAATTTTTTAGAAAGGTTTTGGGAGTGAATCTTAAGGCAGCCGGCCAGAATCTCTGATGCAGAGGCAGTATAGTTATTCACCAAGATAAAGATGGGAATATCAACGTTTGTTACCGGGTTTTGGCCTGTTTTATATTCGACTATACTTTTATTTTCTTTATCTTTTGTCACAACGACGAGGCTTCCTTTTTCTAAAAAAAGGCCTGCAACATCAATTGCGGCATTCAGTAGTCCTCCTGAGTTGTTGCGCAAGTCTAAAATAATTCCTTTATAGGGCTTTGTGGCTGATTTTTTTAATATTTCACCTATTTGCCTTACTGCATTATTTGAAAAGGTGGCAAGTGAGACGTAATAAATATTATGTTCCTTGATATAAAAGGCAAGGGAGCTTTGATGTTTTATAGTATCTCTTACAATTTCAAGTGATAGAGGATTTTTTAGTTTATCTCTTAAGACTGTTATGCTCACTTTGGTATTACGTTCTCCCCGCAGTTTTGCCGTTGCTTCTTCGGTGGTCATTCCTTCAAGCTTTTTTCCATCTATTTCTATTATTTTATCCTGTGCCTTTACCCCAGCTTTTTCAGCAGGACCCTCAGGAATTGTATTGATTACGGTTAAAACTTTATCCTTTGGACTTCGGGTGTTGTCAATTATTATACCTATTCCAAAAAACTGGCCGGTTGTGGTTTCTAAGATTGCCTTATAGGTTTTGGGATCTAAAAAGCTCGAGTGTGGATCAAGGCAGTTGAGAAAGGAGTTAATGGCTTTTATCATGCATTCTTGGGCATCTGATATTTTATAATGTTTTTCTCCGACCGTTCTGAGGACTTCTGCAAATGTTCCGGACCAATCAAAAACTATATCATCAAATGTTTTATTTTCAGTATTCGGCTTGGGTATTGTGGTTTTTTCAGGCGTAGGGGTAGTAAATTTTTCTGCCAAAGATGGGAAAGATAAGCTCAAAATTAAGCTCATTGCAATAGATTTTTTTTCCATTAAGGTCTCCTTTTTTGTGCGATAAATGAACAATTTTTTTCCATTTGCCATTAGCTTCTCTTGAGATAATAAAGGCAAGAAAGCTAATATTTAAAGAGTATTGTGTAAACTGGCTATCAAAGTATATGATACATCATGATTTTACATATCAAATTATTGAGGGGTATAGATGAAAATATATAAAAGAACATTAGTACGGCTCTTTTTTGCTATAGAAATTATTGTTTTTATTACGGTTTATATGTTTGGGAGCAATGGCTTACAGTTTTTGCGTCGGTTGCAAGAAGACAACAATAGACTTGTTTGTCATATAGCAGATTTACAGAAAAAAATAGATTCTTTGCAGCAAGAGATATCTGATTGGCAATCATCCGATTTTTTCAAAGAAAAAGTTGCAAGGGAGAATTTGCAGATGGCAAAATCTGGCGATCAGATATACTTTTTAAAGTAGCTATGAGTCGGCCTTAGTGTGACAAATTTGTATTTTTTGGTATTCTAGACTCAGATAATTGGGTTTTTTCTAGAGCTAACGGGGCTATAAACGTTAAATCGAAAGAAAGATTTTTATGGAAAATGATAATAGAAAGAGTTCTGGTGAGCAATCAGAAGCACTCAGTGAGCATGAAATACGTGTGTCAAAACTGACTCAGATGAGAACTCAGAAGTTTGAGCCTTGGCCTTATGCCGAACCGGTCAATGCAACCTGTCAGTATGTAAAAGATGAGTTTAAAGAGGATTTGCCAAAGTTATATGACATTGCCGGACGCATCTTAACTATTAGGCTACATGGTAAAACTGGATTTTGTACTATACAAGACAGCTCTGGTAGACTGCAAGTCTATATTCGTAAAGATATGGTGGGCGATGACGCATTTGATCATTTCAAAAAACATGTCGATATTGGAGATATAGTCTGGTTTTCAGGGAAATCATTTAAGACAAAAACAGGAGAAATAACCCTCAAGGTTCAAAAACTGAAGTTGCTCTCAAAATGCCTTCATCCCTTGCCGGAAAAATTTCATGGAATTGCTGATATAGAAATTAAATATCGGCAAAGATATTTGGACCTTATCTCAAATAGTAAGAGTAAAGAAAAATTTATCAAAAGATCAAAAATAGTAAGTCAGATGCGTGCCTTTTTTGATGAGCATGGGTATCTAGAGGTAGAAACGCCAATGTTACATCCTATACCAGGCGGAGCTGCTGCAAGGCCATTTGTTACACATCACAATACATTAGATTCTGATTTTTACCTGAGGGTTGCTCCCGAATTATATTTGAAGCGACTTGTTATCGGTGGATTTGAACGTGTGTATGAAATCAATAGAAACTTTAGAAATGAAGGTATTTCTACACGGCATAATCCTGAATTCACTATGCTCGAATTCTATACGGCTCACAAAGATTATATTTTTGCTATGGATTTTCTTGAAAAGATGTTAAAAGATCTGGTCAAATCAACATCCGATTCTATGGTGGTGAAGTTTGGTAAACATGAGATAGATTTTTCAAAATCGTTTGATCGATTAAGTATGCAGCAAGCGGTAATGAAATATGGAAATTATACAGCAAAGGAGTTATCTGATGAACATATAGATGATTTGCTTGCTGAGCACCATATTACATTGGATAATAAGAATGCGACATGGGGATATAAACTGGCAGCTCTTTTTGAAGAGATTGTTGAAAATAAACTTGTTCAGCCAACATTTATTACCGATTTTCCCGTAGAAATTTCTCCCTTGGCAAAACGAAAAGAAGATGATCCAAGAGTAACGGCTCGATTTGAACTGTTTATAGCCGGGATGGAAATAGCAAATGGATTTAATGAGTTGAATGACCCATTTGATCAAGCCAAACGATTTAAGGCTCAAGCAGAAGCAAAAGCTGCTGGTGATGCAGAAGCGCATCATTATGATCAAGATTATATTCTTGCCCTCGAACATGGTTTACCACCTACCGTAGGGGTTGGAGTTGGTATTGATCGTTTAACTATGTTGCTGACTGATACCGTATCGATCAAAGATGTGATTTTGTTTCCGACATTAAAGAAAAAAGAAGCGTAATATTTGTGTTAAAAAAGAATAAAAGAGTCGAATGAAAATTGTTGTTAGTTTTATATTAATTATATTTTTAATTTTGACTGTTAGCGTGTTTAAAATGAGAAAAAAAACCGACTCAGGTACAATCATTGTACTTAATGGGCCATCTGGATCAGGGAAAAGTTCTATTCAAAAGGAGTTTCAGAAGCTCATGATGCCAAATCTGTGGATTAAAGTTGGCATAGATAATCTTTTTGATAGTGTAATGCCCGATATCACTCCAAAAAATCTTAGCTTTTGGCAGTCAAAAAATCCTATTAGATGGGTCGAGAAATCAAAAGATAATGAGGGTAATGCTATTGTGACTCTCTATGTCGGCCAGCAGGGAGAACAGGTGGCATATGGTATGAATAGTGCTATAGCTGAGTATGCAAAAAATGGATGCAATATTATTGTAGACTACATCGCTTACAAAAAAGAATGGTTTGAGGATCTTGAGAAAAAGTTAAAAACCTTTAGAACTTATTATGTAGCGGTAAAAATCCCATTGGAGATTCTTGAGCAACGTGAGGAAGCCCGAGGAACCTCACCAAAGGGACATGGACGCAGTCATTATTTTGATGTTTATGGTGACAAAGAGTATGATTTGATTGTAAACACTCAAGAAGCTGGTGCAGAGGAAATAGCCAAACAGATAAAGAAGCTAGTTCAGTGACCATACTATATTAAATGCTCAAAGCTTTTGAAGCGACTTATTGTTGCCCCTTGATTATTGTTGGGGGCTACATAGCAAATGTTTGTTACTATATCCAAAAGATGGGGCTTTAGGGTCTCAACAACACTAAAAACTCCTCGGGAGGATAGATAAAAAAATAAAATTAATAAATCCCGTTCGTGGTGAGTTTGCGAAGCAAGTATCGAACCATATAAAAAAAGAAAATAATGAAACCATTTTTTGTTTACATTCTAGAATGCGCAGATGGATCATACTATACAGGGCATACAGACAACATAGAGGCAAGAATCTCTGCTCATAGGCTTGGAAAAGATGACGGAATAGTAATACCTTACCTGTCAGAATACCCATAAATAAGCTGTAGATTGCTATGGCAAATTTTAAGTATTTTAAAAAGTCGGAATCAAGTAATATTTTGGGATAATCCCATTGAGTAGGTTTATTCAGAAAACAGAATCTTCTAGTGTAAGAATTTTGTTTTTATTTTTTTTATTTGTTGCAATTTATACAATACTTATTAAGCCAAAGTCTTGCAGTTTTATATAGTAACTTTTATAGTGTGTTTATAGTAGTTGGAGTTTTTTATTATCCCTTTTTTAAGGAGGTAGCTATGAAGAAAGCCAAGATTCTCTTTTTCTGTTTGTTGATTGGACTTGGAACCAATATTACAACTACGGTATCAGAGCCTGCCAAAAGAATGTTTTTAGAGGACAAAGCAATTTTTACTGATGTTGATAAGGGCTTTTTAAATTCCGTTCTTGATCTTATCGGAGAGGCATTATCAGTGGCTGAGGATGTTGCCTATAGTTTATTAAAACCGGTTCATTCACTGGTAAAGGAGCATTTGCCGGCAATAGCAAATAATCCATATCGGGGAATAAAGTCCCGAGTCCGGTGTGGAGAACCAGTTTGTGATCTTGAACTCGAATTTAGAGATATTCGTTTTGCAAAAGTAAAAAAGGCCCAAGAAAGTATGCTCGGTGTCAACCTCGATCCGGGTGATGTGTTAGAGATAGCTTTTTCTTGTAGTGGCGGTGGTTGGAGGGCTATGTGTTGTGCATTAGGGAGTTGTATTGGTGCCAAAAAAATAGGATTATTAGATTCTACCATGTACATATCCTCTCTTTCAGGCTCAACTTGGTTTCTTGGTCCTTGGTTATCAACCGGGCTGGATATAGAAGAATATAAAGAACGAGCTATTGATGTTGCGAGCAAGGGTATTGATCTAAGAAAAATATCTGATATTGGGCCTATAATTGATAATTTATGGGTTAAATTTGCTTACAATCAGCCTTTGAATGTTATCGATTTATATGGAGCTCTTTTGGGAAATGCTTTGTTAAGAGATCTCGGCAAAGATCCCCATCAGGTATATCTAACTGGTCAAAGAGCTGTTATTTCAGATGGAGATTTTCCAATGCCGATTTATACGGCTACATTAGGAGAAAGAAGAAAAGCTGAATTTTGGTTTGAATTTACTCCTTATGAAGCGGGAAGCCGCTGGCTTTGTTCGTATGTTCCTTCTTGGGCATTTGGAAGACATTTTAGCAGAGGAATCTCACTTAATGATGCACCGGAGCAAAGTTTAGGTTTTTTGATGGGGATTTATGGTTCAGCTTTTGCCTTGGATTTTGAGGATATGTATGATAGGGTGTTGCAGAAAATTGAATGTCCATCCTTCTTGCAAAATATTCCATTTGCCCAAACGGTATTTGCTGCAATAAAAAGAGTATTTTCAAACTTAGCATATGCAACTGATTTAGGAGATATTCGTATTGCTTGGTCAAGAGTTCCTAACTTTGTGTATAAAATGAATGGAGTACCTCATAGTAGTTACAAAGATTTAAAATTAGTTGATGCTGGCTTAGATTTTAATAATCCTGTTTTTGCAACCTATAGAAGACCTCCATTTGGGGATGCTCCAGACATACTATTTATTTTTGATGCAGGTTCATCCATTTCGTATAACGAGTTAAAACGGCTTGTTGATTATGCTCGATATAATGGTTTAAAATTTCCTAAAATAGAATATTTTGAAGCAGGAAAACAGATAATGGCTGTTTTTAAAGATGATCATGATCTAGAGGTGCCAGTGGTGATATATATGCCTCGTGTAAATGGTATTTCTCTTGTACAAAAATCTCATTATAAGCTATGGTATGATAATTACTTGGATCTTTTAGATGGATTTGATATAGAAAAAGCTATTTCTTCAGGCTTTGCCGGTACCTTTAATTTTAATTATACAAAAAGACAGACACGACAGCTTATAGCTGCTACTGAATTTAATATTGTGTACGTTGCGGATAAAATAAAAGAGATTATGCTTGATCGCATAGAAGCTAAACGTCACTGGAGATTAAGAAAACTTGATACGTAATAGTTAAAAAGTTACTATCCAGAAGGTATGTGACAGGTTTCTTTTTTCTTACCTGTCACATACGTGAATTAGTTTTACGGTACTATAACTGGATTTAATGCAGTATTATCGGTACGATCTACTTGATTATTGAGATCTGTAACGACGTTAGTTATTTCAGGAGAGAAAGCTGTACCTGTATATTGTGAAATATCACAAGTGAGCACAAGTGGTGCATCAGCGCCTGGTTCCATATCTGTATAGATAATTCCGTCGGTTATATTTTTTGCAACCAATGTTTCAATAAAATTATTTTCATTCGATTTGAGAACATCTTTAACTGCTGTGACAGTTGTTCCTTCTCCTCCATTACAGGTATTTTGACGAATTATTGAATTAGTTGTGTCTTGCCCGAGGTCCAAGTAGGTCAGTTCTCCTGTTGCAGCTAATCCAGTGGCTTGGTTCCAGCCGGCTGTTATTCGTTTTGATCCGTCAGAGCATCTTACTGCAAAGCCATCACCGTCAACAGGTGTGCCAACTGGACCAACAAAACTATTACCATTTATTGAGGTATCTTCTTCGCCAACTAAATCAACTGCTCGACCAACGTTTTCAATATCA
>Ga0180437_10002942_pt1 | contig 26150 bp, 53 predicted proteins | sample SS_ome_4_FD_132410 | JGI IMG/M metagenome (GOLD analysis project Ga0180437, IMG submission 132410) | Hypersaline lake sediment archaeal communities from the Salton Sea, California, USA - SS_3_D_1 metaG | ecosystem: Environmental > Aquatic > Non-marine Saline and Alkaline > Hypersaline >... | reverse complement strand
CCCATTAAAGGACGTTGCCCCACGGAACATGGATGCGATTGAGGTGACTGCACACAAATCCCAACCATTGAAGTTCTCTGTTGTTAGGCTTGTGCAATCACGGAATATCTGAGAGAGGGTTGTGACACCTGTCAGGTCTGGCCCATCTGTTGCAGAGATGGTCAGGTTATCGCACCCATAAAAGGATGTACCAAAGTTGCCTGGGTTCATGTTGCCCCAACGGGCGATATTCATTAACTTCGACTTGTCACCCAGGTTATTGAATCGAAACCCGTTGAGGATACCTTTGAACGTCACGGTGTATGTACCGGAGGACGTGTATACGTGTGTTGTAGCCGGGTCGGTATCAGCGGTGATGTGATCCGTGTTTCCATCACCCCAATCCACTACAAAGTCATATACACCTGAACCGTACAAAGGCAAGATGATTGTATCGTTGGCGCTACCGGCTTGAGTTGTGTCCCAAGTGGTAACAAACGTAGACTTCCCGTAGCCGGACCCATCATTCCAACCGGCCATAGGTGTTCGCATCTTGAGGGCGCTACGTTTTCTATCTGTACTGAAGAGCATAGTCATGTCTCATGAAAACAGTCAGCCGGCCCGCCCCGGTGAGGCCGGGACGGGCAGCCAACTAGTTAGATTAGCCAAGCATCACGACACCAAGGTTGGTATCGAGAACGGCCTTACCGGCGAGCATGTCGACGGTAACTTTCGTGCCGGCCACATCGATGTCGTACTGCATGGTAACACGCATCGGGACACCGTTGAATTCCAACACGGCGGAGTCAACACCACGAGGCATCGCCAGCGGGCGTGTGACAAGGGCCAACGCTTCACGATGGAAGCAGAAGTTGTAGGACCCAGCCGGACCCGGGAAGACGGCCTGATTGTCAATCACGGCAACTTCCAGCGGGCGGTCAAGCAGGAGGTAGCGATCGCTCGCTCCGCCATCCCACGACTCAATCACGGTGTACGTCCGACGAGCGGCACCAACACCGAGAGCAACCATCTGGCCGACGCGGGGGTACTTGCCAGCGGTGTAACCGTCAACCAGAATCTGCTTGCCTTCACCAGCGGCGTAGCCAGCAGCATTCTTAATCGCACATGCTGAGTAGTACGTGATCGCGGCACCAGAGGCGGTACCACTAACGAGACCGGCGTCCAACGTCACATCGGGACCAGCACCAGTGGCTGTGATGTAACGAGGCTGCTCGTCACCAACGATCGTGCAGAAACAACCGACGGTCGCGCCAGTTGTGTTCGTCACGGCAATGTTGGTTTCGCCAGCAGGCTCAACGGCAGTCGTCGTTGTCGACGCTGTGTCCGCTGTGGTCGCCACGACGAGAGGCGTGTTCTGGTCCATCCAGGTGTTCATACCAAGGATGCGGCCCAGGCTGGCCTCACGCAGAGCAGAACCGTCGTCGCCCTTCTTGTCGGCTGTGACAAATGTCTGGTCCTTCAAGAGAGCGGTTTCCGCACTCGGGCTCACAACGAGATTACGACCAGCGGCGCCAGCCTTATTCTCGATCAGTTTCTGACGTGCAGCCAGAACTGTGTCGTAGGACGTTGTCCCACTCAGGAGGCCCAGGCCACCGACGGCGTTCGACAGGAACGACGGAACCTCACCCAACAGCATACGGTCGACACCGTTCGCAATCGAGATCATCGCAGGCTCCAAGTACATCTCGACGAGGTCTTGGAACGACTTGCTGGCTTCCCCGTCTTTGATGACGAAGTGCTCGTAGAAATACTGGTTCAGGGGCACTGCAACGTTTGTCGCAACCGCGTCCTGAGCCACAACGGCTGTCGCATCGTCACGCCGACGAATGCCAAACTCGCCCGGTCGACGTGTGTTCACGACGTCGCCGTACTGAGCCACGATCGGCTCGAAATCACGGTGTACCAAGTTGGCCATCACCATGTTCTCAGTGAGGATCATGAGACCCTCTCGCGCCCAATGCTCCGGGATCATTGCGTCATTGTCATTCGCGTACAACGAAACGACAGGATTCAAGTAAGTAGTCATCCTAAATGTCTCCATTAGGTAGAGTTACGCATCTCAAAGGATGCAGGTTTGTCAAGTCGAAAACCCCGAATTACCTAAAAGCACGACGGCCACGACCCACTTTCGCTGGGTCTTTCTTTCTCAGTTCACTATACTGTTCGGGTGACAGTTTAGTGACATCGATCTTGCCATCAGCACCCGGTGTAACACCACCGGTAGCGGAACTCCCGCCCACTCCACTTACCACGTTCGCGGCAAACAAGTTCGGCATGGTGACTTTCAGTCGGTCGACTGCGTCCTCAGGAGTCCGGTTGGAGATGTACGACTCGCCAGCATCATTCTTGTCTGGCAAATCAACTCTCGGAACGAGCGCACCTGCGACTGTGTTCCCCTGCTCGTCGACAGGCTCCACGAGTTTGGTGTGCTCTTTCAAAATGGTCACGATCTGCGATGCATCGTAGGCTTTGTGCTTCGCGGCGGCGTCTGTCAACGCTCGCTCAATCGTGGATGTTGTGTAGAGACTCTCAGCCTCAACAACACGTGCTTCCAGAGATTGGATACGCTTCTCGTACTCATCCTGGAGTTCGCGTTTCTCTATCTTGGCTTGCTCTTCCTTTGTACGGTTGGCCCGCTGGAGTTCCTCAAGCCGTGTCGTCAGTGAGTCGCGCTCTTCCTCAGTTAGCGCTTTTGTCCCAAGAACGGCTTGATAGTCGGCTTCCAACTTCTTCAATTCCTCTGAGCGGCTCTTTCGATCCTTCGCCAGTCGTTCCTGTACGATCTGGTTGACTTGGTCGGTTGTGAATGTTTTCCCTGCGGTTTCGGCAGCGGCGGCTGCTTGTGCAGCGGCATCAGCAGCCGTTTGCTGCAATGCGGCTTGTGCGGCGGCCACGGCGTCGTCTGTGTCTTCCCCGTAAAGTGAAACAACCGGATTCAAATACATAACATCCTCTTCTTACCCTGCGAGTACCCAGTGATCGCCCTTAACAGGTATAACAGGCGCTGGTAGTTAGGAGATGCGACGAATCTTGACTGCGTCGTTATCTCGAATAAAAGGTTTGAGTATTCTCCACGCAAGTGCGTTGGGAACCATGTTAATGAGATGCTCGATTGGCATTTGGCTTCGGTTGTACGTGGCTCGCGCGGACGCGATTCCCATACTGGAAATACCGAGGTTCTCCAATTCAATTTCTACATCTACGCCATCCAACAGTGAATGAGCGATTTCGTAGCAGGCCCGACGAATGTCTTCGGGCACTACTGTGTCTTGCCCTCGTGGAAATGCGAGCGGTTGTGCGAGGTTGGCTGCTTGTAATTCCGCAATTGTTATACACCCTTCATCAAGGGCTCCCTCAGAACTGCACGCACTGCACGAGTTCGTTGTGTTGATTAGGGTGTAGACTGTGGCCTTATCACCCTTGAAATTCAGAAAGTCAATGATTCTTGTCGCCGCAATCAGGGCTTTGGTCCGGTCGGCTGGTAACGCGTTGGTCCACGCATGCTCATGTAGACGTGTGTCGAAGTAGTCTTCGGCTTCGGCGAGGGTGCCGTAATAGGTTTCGTTAATCGCCATCAGTCATCACCCTCCGTTCGTTTGCCTTTACCACGGACACGTTGTTTCCGATCATCTTGAAGATCGGTGTTGGTCGCCTCTTCACGTTCACGCCGTGCAGCCCCACTGCCATCATCAAAGTCTTTCAAGCCGCGAGCCGCAAGGTTACTGTCGTCGTCGTCATCGTCATTCTTACTTTGAGCCTCGGCGATACGGGCCAGTCGTGCCGCATGGTCTTTCCTCGCCTTATCCACTTCAACCTGACCTCGGAAGCCAAGTGCGAGATTTGCAGTGACTTCGCCAACCGCCCCTTTCTCAAGGGCCTCAAAGATGACATCCGGATCACTGGTCGTAAAGGCCGCAGTATCAATCTCTTTGAAGATTTCATTCATGTCGTCAACACTGATTCGGCCACCAAGTAGAACTGTGATGATTGTCTTCCACAACTCTTTCCGAGCAGTCGATGACGGTGTCTGTTTGATGAGTTCAACGAGTCCGCTGGCTTCATTGATGCGCTCTTCGTCACTTCGAAGGGCATACCGTTCGGGATACTTTACCACAGCAATCTCACGAGCCGCCTCTTCAGCGCTCTCGTAACTCGCCCAATAGTCCGCGATCCTCTGCTCGGCATTCTCAAGTACGAGACCGATGAAGGACAAACCTGCTTCCAGCCCCTGGTTGTCGAATGACTTCGATTCGGCAGACTGTCGTGGGCCGGCTGTGTTCACTACCGCCAGGTTGATGAGGCGGCGTATGTCTTCTTTGAGTTCCTTCTGAAGAGCCATCGAACTGAGCAATGGTTCGCTGGAAGGATGAATAAACGCAGGCCGTTCCGCATTGAGATCATACTTAATCCCATGTTCCAACCCCACTCGAACCTCTTTCAAATGAGTGTGCTGTCCACCAGCCTCAGCGGTCCCATCCGGGTTGACGTTGTGTTTCAAGTGGTCGCCAACAGCCCGCAAGTCTTCCTGTTGTGAAAAGAATGGGAAAAGGGTCTTGTGAGCGAAGGCTACGTCTCGCGATGCCAGATTCATCAATGCAATCTGATGACGGTAGACATCTCGCAGTAGGCTATCCCCGATGGATGGCATTACGAAGGGAATCCGGTTCAGGTTCAACACGATTGGTTCCGTGGCTATCTCGCCATCCATGTCGACGATGTCACCTTCATCATTGAAGAACTGCAACCGAACCAGCCCGTCGGTTTGATCCACCCACAAGAGGCGATAGCGCTCAAATGTTTGGATTGGAAGTAGTGTTGCGTCGTCGAAATCCAACCCCGTGTCACGAAGAAGAATGGCTTGAAACTCGCTGGGTTGGTCCGGATCGGATAACCGCCACGATAAGATATCTTCAACTTGGTACATGTAGATGTACGGTCGGAAGTTGGCGCGTCGAATATCGGCGAGGGAGGGTAGGTTCCCATCATCTCTTCGAATAATCGGACTGTCGACGTAGAGACCACAGCGGCCCATCACTAGTAATTCAGTGAGGACATCCTTTCCAAAGAATCCATTCATCGTGCTTCCACGTAAGTCCACACCATTATCAAGGCCGGCTGCTGCGCGGTGGTACGACATGCTTCCATCACGTCGCACGATGTCTCGCATCCTCTGAAAGATGCTATTTCGAATGTCGTTAATCGCCGCCTTGGCAAAGGTCGGAGCCGGCGACATGTTCTTTCGCGCCTTGTAGTCCGTCCCGTCCTCTTGACGGTCGATCTTCGTCATGTACTTCTCGATGAAGTCATCCCCGCCTCGATAGGTGTATCGCCAATCGGTCCATGCACCTTGATCAGAGAGATAAGAAGGATGACGCGCGTCGATGATCCTTCGTTTGCTAGTTAGGGTGTTTGGCATTGGTATCCTCTGAGTCTTACAGGAATGTCCTGATATCGGTTCCGCGCACATAACTTGCTGCAAATGGCAACGCGATCTCGCCATAATTGAGCGCGTGGGCGTAATGGTCGGCACGGTTGCCAGGCTTCATGTACGTTGCGACCGGGTTGTCGTTCTCATCCTTCTTGTAGGTCCGAACAAGGGCCTTCAGATGATCCCGGAGTTCAATGTTCGTGTCACGTGGGAGTAACATCCGAGGGTCAGGCGTCTTGTACCTTCCCAGTGTGATGTCGAGCCAACTGGTTCGATCCACGGTGACTACTTGTGTTCGCAAATCATCCATCTCGGCCACGGACAGTTCCTTCTGAGGGACGCCTCGTCGGTATCGACACAAGGAGACGTACCCTGGGAATCCTCTTGCAAACTGACGAGCATCATTCGTGTTCGGGTCTGCATCGACAACACAGTGGAGAACCTGCCATGTTCTCATCATTTGCCGGAGTTGGCCCCATCCGTTGTCAGCCTGCACGTTGAACTTGCCGAACCATAGTAACTTCCCGACGGCGACGCTGTTCAAATCCGCACCGAAGGATTCAAAGAACCACTCGATGATGACAGTGTGTAACCAATTCCCTTGGTCCACACCCATCGTGATCATGCGTCGTGGGCCTTCCCGCTCCAGCGGTGGTGTGTCATTCTTCGAGTGACCACGTATACAGTTGTCGACTTGCTCATCCAGTATTTGCCCGCCTTCGGGCACATAAGGTTGACCTAGTTTGGACTTGTGGAACTCGGCCTCGGCTCCTTCATCACCCATACCTCGAAGGTGAGCAATGACAATCTCACCTGGGGTCACAGTCGAACTGTACAGTTGGTTGATGTGGAACCCTCGGTTGTCCATGTTGGCATCAGGGTTAGTTGGTACCCATTTGCCCTTGGCCAGAAAGTTGACCTTGTCAGCCTGTTCGAGCCTGCCACCGCACTCCTTGCACTTCAAGAATGATTCGTGACATCGCGGGTCACTCACACTCTCGCCGATTATCTCCATACAATCGGGCCACACCAACTCGGTTAACTTTGAGCAGCAAGGGCACGGAAACATGAAGTGCTCTTGGCTGCTTTCGTCGTAGAGCAAACTCACCCCGTGCTCTGGGACGGTCGGTGTGGAGATTGCGAAGATCGTTTTGTCAAGTTGCCCTGAGAGTCGTTCGAACGCTAACCAGATTTGACTCTGGTCCATTTCATCGACTTCATCAAGGTACAAATCTGAGACTGGAATAGACTTCAGATTCGAGTCCCCACGGCTCCCCCGGATGTACAAGGTCGTACCATGGTGCGTCTGTTTCAGTTTCTCTGAGTTTGTGTTGGTGAACAGGCGTTTCAGGTACGCACTGTGTGTTAACGCCGGGCCAAATCGGCCTTTGGAGAAGTCTCCAGCGTTGACAGTCGTCGGCAGAACGTACAATACATCCCGACGCAGCATATCGAGTGTGTAAAAGGCTCGGTTGATACATACTTCTGTCAACCCCGTTTGTGCCGCTTTCATCGCGGTATTCATCGGGGCTTTTGAGTCATGGACTTCTTTTGCCCAAGGGTGATACTTGAAACTGAATGCCCCTGGGAAAGGTACGCCCATTCGCCGCCGCGCGATTGCGTATCGCGAGCAGCAGGAAATGGTCCGTGACTTGAACCCGTCTCGAATGGCTTCCCTAGCCTCTGATAGGTCAATTGGCATTTATTCGTTGCTTGCTTGTGGACCTTCAGGCATCTCCATCTCTGCCTCATCGTCCTTGACCGGTACTTCTAACTCCCTGAATCCATACCGAGGTCCAACTTCAATCGGAAGCGTTTCGGCTGGGTTTGGATTGGCGGGTATTCGCAAGTCGTCATCTTCAAACTCTGCTGTGGTCCAAAGGATCGTGTCTTCCTCGACGGGCTCTTCCTCGACGGGCTCTTCCTCGACGGGCTCTTCCTCGACAGGCTCCTCGACAGGCTCCTCGACAGGCTCCTCGACAGGCTCTTCCTCGACAGGCTCTTCCTCGACGGGCTCGCGGTCAGCCGCCCTCACAAGCACCACACCAACGTCCTGCTTTGCGTCGATGGAGGATACCGGAGCCGGCTGCTCAGTGACAGACTCAGGTGCAGGCGGGTTAACTTGCTCTGCGACCTTAGTATCTGCACGCGACTCCGACTTGGGGCGCCAGTAGTCGGTCTCGGGGTTGTATGGCTTGAGTCGGCCATCCTTGAACTGGGACGGGTTGCCAATCTCTTGCCCGTCCGGACCGATCGTCTTGACGACGATGACACACTCTTCAAGGTCCACATGGTCAGGCAGTTTGACGCGAATCGACTCAGTCCCAGGCCATTGTTCACTTTGTCGTTCGGGCACGTATCGATCGCCGTGGTAGAGTTCCAGGCGCGTCATATGCTCACTGACTGGTAGTGGTACTTCAATACGTTCGGCCATGTAGTAGTCTCCCGATGTAGTGATGAATGGCCGCTGGTTGCATCCGCCGCAAGTCATCATTTATCTTCCTGAACCTGTGCGGGCCAATGTCCATCCGGACAGCCCTCGGTTAGTAATTCGAGTTTGTTCATCCCGCCCGGTACCGGCTTCAGGTAGCAACCACATTCAACACACTGTCCTTGGTGTGCGGAGTTTCGCAGGTACTTATTGGTCGGGCACTGCTGGCAGAAATCAAACAATTGTTTGATCATTGTTGGCGACCGTTTGGGCATTCCTGCCGCTACCCAAGTCGCATAGGCCACTGTCGCGTTCTTCAACTGCGTCAGGAACGGTGGTGTGTTCATACAACAACCCCGATGAGAACCACGAGTATCCTTAGGATGGTTGTCCAATTCTTAACAATCCAATCGTAGGCGGCGGACCAATCGATCTGCCACTCAAAAGTGCCTCGGATGTTGTGGTCACGTTTGAATAGTTGGGCGACCCTTTGTCGGAACATACGCCAGAGTATGGCGTCCTTCCTCGTGTCACGCTTTCCTTTGTCGACCATCCGTAAAACTTCTTCACACTTGGCTTGGTCAGTGAGTGGCACTGCAAAGGATGATACGCTGTTGTTTTTATGCACTTCGCGAATGACGCGTTTGAATGCAATCAAGTTCTCTTTGTTGTAGGTCAAGATACTCATAGTGTGTAATCGGGCTCGGAAGGAGCCGGTTCAGGCTTCTTCATGTGCGGCAGTAAGGACTCAAGTGACCGGTACCCTCGGAAGACCTTCGTTGTCTTTCCGCCACTGCGGATAATGAACCATGGTGCGCCACTGCCTATCGCGCGAGCATCTTCATCCAATGCGTTCAACTGTGATTTGATCTTCGGGTATTTTGATGAGTTGTAGATGTAGACCTTGTAACCCTTGTCCCTCAGTTCTTGGACGATCGGGAGCATCCTTGTGCAATGGATGCAATGGTTGGCCGAGATCAAAACGCCGTAGTTACCTTCAGGGACCACTGGCGGCTCATCATATTTCACATCTCGAACTGGTCGAGTTGTCTTCTTTCTCTGCGTCTTCGAAGTGCTGCCATGAACACTTTGTCCGACACCACTGTATCGGGCGCCTCGGCTATCCCAGCCCTTGGGTTGGGCTGTTTCACTCGTTGCGGCAACTGTGGGCTGGGTCGTTCCTGTACGTCGAGGGCGTCGTTCAGTATGTCGACTATTTCCTCGATTTCCTCGTGCCAGTCGACTGGCGATTGCCCCCTGATAGCCCGCCAAATCCCAATTAACCACGTTTGAAATCGAATGAAAATGGTCAGGCGTGGAAAAGGCATCGTGTACTCCCTGCTGTAGAAGCACAGCAATCAAAAGTATCGCGTATCTCATGTGTCTCCCTAGTTCAGAATCGATAATCGAGTCGACTTCGGCGGGGGTACCCTCGATAGTTTGAGATGGCGTAACTGTCACCTATACTCAACATGTAATCGAGTGTGTCGGATTCGACCCAAAATGAACCGTCTGGCTGCTTCCACCGCTTAGGACCTGTGATCCATTTTGGTCCCCACGAATTGATGATAAGGCCACCGTGTCGTTTACTTAGTGTGTCGACCCCAGCGAGAAGCATGGCATGGTACCATTTCTCACGAATAGGCTCGGCAAAGCCATCTTCATCACGCTCGTCGCTGAACCCTTGGTCCGAACAAACAATAATCGGATATCCGTTGGCATTCGCGTCGCAGGCTTGCTCCCATGAGGTCACACGGGCTGCTGTTCTGACTGGATGCTGTTCGCAAAGCGGGATGAGTTCCTCAGGTACCCCTCCGCCCCACGGCGTGCATCTATCACACTTGTGAGCCCAACGACGTGCCTTCTGCGGGTCATAGGTGGTGAAGTCAAAGTCACCGTATGGTTTTCGTAGGAGGCTGCCATACTCTGTACACCACTGTGACGCCCATTGTCCTGTACACGCGTCGCGGTGGGGTAAGTGCCCACCTGCGATTTGGACACGCGAACCAGCATGAATTATCTCGGTTGCGGCTTTCCCCATCCACCGTTCTAAGCGGCGGAGTTGGTAGAGTTGCACGCAGGTGAGGATGTCAATGCCGAGACCGTAGCCTTGGCTTACACAATCACCGATTCCTTGTTTGTGTGGAACGAGCGGTGCCCTTGTTGCTCGTTCTAAGTATTTCCATAGGAGTGCGAGTCGCCGTCGGCCTGTTCCAAATAGTGCTCGGTTGTAAGTCTCGAACCCTGGTGTGCCCTTTGATGGGGCTCCAGGGAGCCAGCCGCCGTCGATTGGTCGTCTTGATCGTTTTGACTCCGCTAAGAGTTGTGTCGGGTCCATCGCCCCTGCCACGAGGGCAATGCCAGCGGTACTTAAAAACGATCTGCGATCCATAACCGTCTCCTTAGGAACGAGAAGGCTTATTGCACCTCCTCATTTGCGAATTGCTGAAGTCCGTTTGCGACTTCGGTCCATACTTCTGCATGTGATTCGATTGTTGGCAGCCTGCCTGCGTCAAACAAGGCACCTAACTCACCTGACAAGTGGGTAAGGAACGGACGCCAATGGTCTTTGTTTACACCGAGTGCGCGGTCGTTGGCTTCTTTGGTGGCGTCCATGATCTGCACGACGTCACTGAAAGCACCACTGCGAATACTGGTTGCCAGTGTATTGAAGACCTGTTGCAGTTTTATGGCGTCACTCTTGGCGGACGGCGACTTAACATCGCTGCACCACCCAATGACCTTGCTCGCAAGGCTCGTCGGTTTGACCGGTGGTTCGACCGGTGGTTCCGGAGGAGCGGGCGGCGTCGGTGGTTCTTTTGTTTCGACGCGAATGACTTTGGTTTGAATATCGGATTTGTCGCCGAGGGCACATGAGAAGATGAACAGATACTCGGTCGGAGCATCGCCTGTGGCCGCAGTGATAATGCGCCCTTCGTTAAAGACGCGGACGGTCGGTGGCGACGGGATGATTCTGAGATCGAATCCAGTCCCGATACTGGCACTCAGGTCAATCACAATCATGTCACCAACATGCACCATGTCAGGGGCATCAATGACAACACGAGGTGTACCTTCTACAGGTTGCTCTGGGTCGATAAAGACAACCTCAGGGCTGTAATCATTCGCAGGAAAGTCATCCGCGAACGCCGGTGACATCAACAAGACAAGTGTGCTGTACAAGACAAACCGAAACATAATCTCCCCTACCATAGAATTGTGGCTGACTGATCCCGGCCATGAAACCTGACTTGGTCATCAGCAAAACAGTCTTCACACCGCCTCTCGTGAGCGTACTTAATGTCGTTACCGCATTGACACTTTAGAGTGGACGCTGTCGACTTCTTATTGCCCTTTGCGCGTCTTGCACGGGGCTTGGTTGTGTTGGCTTTGTGTCGCCGTTTCGTTTGGGTACGTTCTGGCCCACATTCAAAACCGGCATACTGGTTGCGGCGCCTCTCGTCCCACGCAGATGCTGTTGTAAGGCTTTGGGTACCATTGCGACCTCGGATAAGTGAAGCAAGGGGGCTATTGCCCCGTTGCTTGTTCGTGTTGGTTTCTTGTTCTGCCAATGCAATCAGTTACCGGTAACAGTAACCTTCTCGGACGAGATCAACCGGAGAAACACATTCAGAACCGATACACCTGTCGCGAAGTAGGCGAGTACCTCGGGATTCTCGGCGATGAACGGGCTTTCCATGAGGGCCGTGGCGACGCCAATGGCACCGACAATTACATTCGCCCAAAATGTCTTCGACCGTACTAAACCTTTACGTGGTTCCATCATTCCTCTTTCTTGTTGCTGACATGGACAACGGACTCGGCGAGCAATTCACCTAACTCATCCCCGACGTCTTCCCAACCTTCGAACCGATCGGTGATCTTGTCCATGACAATATTATGGATGTTGGACGCCCAACCCAAAATGGCTTCCTTACCAACCAACTGGTCATTTTGTCGTTCAAGTTCCACAAGAGTTCGAATCAGTTTCTCGGCTTTGGTCAAGAGAGTTGACAGAGCGCCTGAGTGTTCGTGGAAGGTAGCAGAGTCTTTGATCATCTCACGGCGCGCGGCAATCAGCGCCCGTACTGTCAAGACATCCTCGCGGAGGAGTTCAATCTCAGTCCCGGGGTCGATCTTGCTTCGTACGGCTTTCTTGTACTGCTGCGTGAGCCAATCTTGATGAGCATAGTCAGTCGTGTGATCTGACAAGCACTGACTGCATTTACCGTCTTTGATGGCTCGATTTGAGCACTGGCTCCCGGTCCGATTACCTACCCCCTGGCAGCGATCTGGACTATCGGGTGGGACTTGGTCTTGTTTCATAAATCACTCCTACTATTAACACAATACTCAAAAACGGCAGAAAAGGTGAAGGAATTCTTGGAATAATCCGCATTTTCCTCAAAATAGTCAAAATCCCACCTAAATGAGGCCGATTTCGTAGTTGCCAAGACGCGTTTTGTATGGTAGACTGGTAGTATCCTGTGGATTTGGACTCAAAAAGGAGACTTAACATGTGTGCTCGTGCTTGGCCACCCGACGAAGATTTTGACGATTTTGATGACGAATACGGTTGGGACATGCAGATTGAAGTCGATGACGACGATGAGTGTCTCCACACCGACGCGTTCAATGATGACTGGGATGACACCACGGCTTTTTAAGAGGACACCATGGCAAAAGCACCCGTATACAGAAAGAAAGGCGCCCCGACGTGTGTGGACCTGATTGAGGACCTTCGCGCCCAGTGCGCCAATTTGTCCGAAGTCGATGTCGAACTCTATCGACACTTACATAGTACCCTCGATGAGTTGGAAACAGCCTGTCGTGCGGTGCTCCCGATTTCTAAGGGTGGGCACCGTATTGGTTTTGGCGTCGACAAAACGCAGCGCAACATCTGCGTTGCCACAGCAATGGAAATCCTCCGACAGATAAAGGCAGTCAAAGCATGGTGACATTCAAGTGGACCGACATGGACATTGGGGACAAGAAGGTTCTCGAAACAACACCGAAACACACCCTTGGGGACTGGGCAGCCATAGCCGTCCCTCGGAAGGGGCGAGGTGTGATTGAAGTGATCCAAGGAGCCGCTCCTGTACCACCGGAACCAATTCGTAAGATGCTCTTGGTCGACAACGTCCAAAGTGTCATTACTATCGATGGGATGTTCGTTGTGGTTGTCAAGGATCAACGCCGTTGGCTTGGGGTAATTCCTGAAATCGAGTCGGCCCTCGCCATAGAACTGGAAGGACACCTCGATGCCGTGGATAACCCCACCTGAGCGTGATGATGATGGCGTGAACATCATGTTTTCATTCATCCGGATGGTCTCGCCCGAGAATGGAAAGACTGTTCCGGCCATGACGTTCTCACAAATTATTGATTTGCTCTACTCACTCCACTCGCAAGTCACAACAGAGACGCCCGCCGTGGACGTCTTAGAAAGGTGCATCGATGTCTTTACAGAACAAAACCATTAAAGTTTACGTCGTCGACATCATCGATGGGCGTTTGCGGCACTCGATTGCCATGACGGAGGTGCCCACATTCGACAATGTTTACTATGTCCTTTGCTGTCAAATGCATGCAGGGCTCGAAGTCGATCCTTTCTTACGAACACTGGTCGACTTGACAGAAAACCTCAAAGTTGGAGGGTCAGTTTATACTCCCCATGGCGGTCATGTGACTGTCAAGCCGCCACTTCAAGTCTGGCTCAACCGATAGGAGACGTGATGTACAGGCCCAATACCCAAAACCTATCCTCCGCGCACAGGACATTCGAGCAACACATCGATGCCGTCCTGCGAGAAATCCTCAAGGAGGTGCAACTGATGCGTCAGCAGCGCCAGAGCGACAACCTGACGGCATGGAAAGAACAGAATCCGGTCTTGGCATCGCGGTGCGGTAAGGCTTTCGACAAGTTGGCGGAACTCCAGAACGAGTTGATCGAGAACCTCGTAGAGGCGGTCGAGGAATTGGAGGGCGGGTACGACGGTATCTTCTCGCTCCGTGAATTCACCGACAAGTATGCCAACGTCTCGACGCAACTCAACAACGTCATGAGTACACTGAAGGCACTTCGAGCATGAACACGTGGTTCACATCCGACCTCCATTTCGATCATTTTGGGCTCATCAACAAGGGTGGACGGCCTTTTGAATCGATCGAACACTGGAATGAGCACATCCTTGACGCAATTAACAAGTGCGCGGCGAGGGCGGACCGCCTGTTCATCCTCGGGGACTTCTGTTGGAAGCGTCCTGGGTACTGGCGTCAACGCATCCGCTGCCGTCACGTGGAGTTGATTCTTGGCAACCATGACAAGGAATCGCAGTGCCGTAAGGTCTTTGGTGGTGCCATGTATCGCCAACGGATGACGAAGATGCTCGGGACTCGTGTCTTCCTCTCACACTTCCCGAATGCGTTCTGGGACCTGAGTCATCGCGGGTCACTGCATTGCTATGGACACTGTCATAACCAGAGAGAAGCGACTCTCGACGCGATCTGGCCCGATCGTCGGAGCATGGACGTGAGCCCGGACTCGGCTGTTGTTTTGACTGGAGAATGGCGCCCCTTCAGTGGTCAGGAAGTGTATGACCGATTGATGGCAAGGAAGGGCCACGACTTGAAAGAGTTCTATCACGCGTTTCAGAAGAACCTTGCGGAGAGCCGGTCATGACATCAATGCGTGTACATTTCTCGTTCCTGTCCTTGCACCTTGATTTGTTCGGACCGGTCGCTAGAAGGACGACTCAGACAACGTTTGCCTTAACCTGGCGGGGTATGCAAAGCAGCGCTCGTCGCATCATTCAACAATTGATTTGGAGTGCGACATGACACCATTGAAGAAGCCGTTCAACTTTGGACACGGGCACGGTCTTTCTACAAACCATCTGATTGATTCAAGATTGGAGAATGGGCTCCGTGCTGCCTTTCAAGATCATGCCGGTGGCTGGTTGTTCATTCACTTTCGGCATTTTATGAAAAACACGTTTGGAGAAATCGGATGAAAGACATCGGCGACCGGATGAAACGGAACTACGAGTCGCGCGCACGGTTCTGCTTGACTCGGCGGACACCAGTGGTTATCAGAGTGGACGGGAGGGCCTTCCACACGTTCACACGCGGCTTCGACCGTCCCTTTGACCGTCGGATCATGCTCGCCATGGTTCACGCGGCACAGACGCTATTTGAGGACGCTCAGGGTGCTAAGTTGGCGTACGTCCAAAGTGATGAAATCAGCGTTGTTCTGACCGACTACGATACCTTACAGACGGACGCGTGGTTCGACTACAATGTAGCCAAACTGTGCAGCATCTCCGCCTCCCTAGTAACGCGGGCCTTTAACAAAGCCATCATCTACCCCGATGAGGCGACGCGGTACCCGTCGGGCGCCATGTTCGATGCACGGTGCTTCAACATCCCAGAAGAAGAGGTGGCCAACTACTTCCTGTGGCGGGCTCTTGATTGGAAGCGAAACTCGATCTCGATGTTCGCGAGTACGTTCTTCTCGCACAATGAGATGCACGGTAAACACTCGTCGGACCTGCATGAGATGCTTCATGAGATCGGGAAGAATTGGACAACGGACTTGACACCTCAAGAAAAGAATGGTACGTTTGTATACAAGAATGGCACGTGCCATTGTCAGCCTGACTACGAAGCCATTGCTCGTTTATTCGAAAAGGAACTGTCATGAAAGACTGTGCTCGACTCCTGCTTGCGTTGTTGATTATTCTGTTCGTGTACTTTGCCATCCTGTGTATCGTGGAACAGCGATGCTGCGCCGCGGCGCCTGATTGGTGCGTTGAGGTCGAAGTGCGAGAGAATCGCAACATTGCTTATGGAAGCGGGACCCTTGTGACGCCGAAGCACGTGATTACCAACTGGCATGTCGTCAGAGACCGGTCCGAGGAGGAAATCAAGATCAACTTCCCGAACGGGACAACTCGGGTCGGCGAGGTACTCCAACAGAACCGAAAGTGGGACGTTGCGGTCATAGAAATCCCGATCGGGAAGGTGAAGCCTGCTCGAATCGGCTTTGTTCCGCCCAACGGGGCTCGGGTCACGATCCATGGATATGGTCCTGGGAGATATCGAGCCGTGACCGGGACGTTGTCCAGTGTACTCCCGTCGCCCGACAGGAAGATGGAGCCCGGTCTCCGGTTTGTCGACAAGGCCATTGCGAGGCAGGGCGACTCGGGTGGGGCCGTTACATATAAGGGCGCCTACATTGGGACCATCATCGGAGCACAGACCGACACCTTGTTCGTCAACGTCAACCGTGTTAACACCCTCTTCCAACTCAGAAAGTAGCCGCATGGTCACATTTCAATACCAACGTCGTCACGGGCCAGAAGACCCATGGAAAACCGTATCGATCATCCAATGCCACCCAACCGATGTCAGTAGAGCGATCGACTACATCGTCGGCAATGATATGGATGGCCGCATGAAGCGTGTAAAGACAAGCATCGCGGTCGCCTGTACTGACGCAAGTGGGCCGATCCCACTCAAGGTTCTCGCAAAAGGAGTCCCAGAAGCATGCTCCGAGTGACGCTTGAAATTGTACCGTTCGGCAATGAAAGTCGAAAGCGTGTCCTCGGGACCATGGAGATTGCCAACACGACTCCGATCGTCTCTGGACAAACCGGCGAGTACACATGTATCCTGACATCCGACCGGCACGACGATATTGAACATGAACTTGTGAACTGGCCGCGCAAGTTGGGAGCCTGGCGCTTGACACACGCCTTTCTGCAAAGTATGTTTGGAGTGTGCAAGATGAAAACGAAAGGTACGAAGTCACGATGGACTTAAAGCAACTCGCCCTCAAGATGGCAATGCAAATCGATCAAATTGATGCCCAGTTCAACCATAGGGCCTTCACGGACGATGAATGGCCATTCGTGAACGCATGGATTGCATTGCAGAAAGAGGCTATTCGCTTTATTCAGTTGGCATTGCAAGAGGACGAAGGTGTTTTCCAAGGGATCTATTTCAACTTGGCCATCGCCTACATCAAGGAAGCCAATAAGATGGGCGAAGTGGTCCACGCCATCCTCATCCTGAAAGGTAACAAATGATTGAATTGAAGACCAAAGAATTTGATCTCCGAACTACGGCTGATAAGATCGCGTTCTTGTCCAAAGAACCGCTCGTGCAAGAGTACATGGTCTGCTTAATTGTGGGTGTTGGCATGGCGTGTACTGGTGAACCGACCTACAACGACTTGATGCAAACCTTGTTGGACGCAGGCACGCATGTTAAGTTCAAGACGCCGACAGGTTTAGATACGGTCGTCAATCGTAACTGCCTCTTTATCGCCCGTGTGAACATCGCGCAGACTACCGTTGTGTATGCCCCTGGCAACCAGTGTGTGGTAGCGGAGTGCCTTGAAGATGTCGAGGCGGCTCTGAATGAATAGAACAACCTGGTACTGGTGGTGCGGTGCTTTTGGGATGATGATGGCCCTTGGGCCGCCCACGCACTTCACTGCTATGCAAGGAATCATTCTTGCCTTTTCAATTGCCCTTCCTGATGCAATTCAACGAAGATTGGAGAAACGATGTCCTACTTATACTGGTTGAGTGGCTTGCTGGCTGGTGGACTTGTGGCGACGGGGTATTTTGACTCGCTGACCCTCGGGTGTATTGGAATTGCGTCATACGCGCTTCCGCGTTGCATCGAACAGTTGGTGTCATCATGAGTGTTCAACCACTCATTATGCTCTCGAAAGAGACAGGTGTCCAATGGCAACTGACGTACGAAGATGCAGGGTACACATTGGACACCCGTTCGCCGGTCACTCGAACCAAGGGACCCGATCTTGTTGCGGTCGTGAGCGCGGCAGTGAGAAAAGTACAATTCGAACTTGACATCCACGCTCCTTAGTGTATACTTGAGTGTGAACATTATCCTCTTAGTTGGAGAAACCAATGATCGAAGAACTGACGGCGGAACAAACAAAACAATTGGACGTTTATTTCCAAGAAGCCCTGGACATCGGTCTTTGCACGGACCCCATCGATCAAGAAAAGGCGAAAGCCGCCGTGCGACTCGCATACGAGAAGGTCGGAATCGAGTGCCCTGAGACATTCATCTTTGCAGACTCGCCGACGGATTGCGTCGCGAAGCAGAAAGAGTTCTTCAAGGAACACGATCCTTCGGACTCGACGTGCTTTGAGCATCAAATTTATGGGTGCCATGACATTTACTGGTTGCAGTTCTACAACTTCTTCTGGAAAGAGGTGGGCTTCGAGGAACTCGCGATCATCGAAGGCTTGCTCGAAGTGGCCAAGACATGTGGATGGTGGGCGCCGTACGCGGAAGCCGTGTTTATCCAGGAGCGACCGCAAGAGATTCACTTCGACGACGGTCAGTTGCACAACGAGGATGGACCGGCAATCAGTTATAGTGATGGTGTCAAGGTGTGGGCACTCAATGGTGTTCGCGTCCCTCAATGGCTTGTGATGACACCCGCCGATCAGATTACCGGTGAGCAGGTGCTGAGCATCACGAATGCCCAGGTCCGTGCCGAGGCCGTCCGCAAAGTTGGGATGGAGCGGCTAGTCCTGATCAGTGATCCGATCCTTCTGGATGAGGAGCCTGGGTACCGACTTGTGGACCTTCAGAAGATGTTTACGACGGAGGGTCCCAAGCCCTACCTGATGATGAAGAACCCGAGCGTCGAGGACCTCTGGCACGTCGAAGGTGTTGGTGAGGAATGCACCACGGTCGGCGAGGCCCTTCACTTCCGGAAGCCCGACAACATGCGGGACATCCCGATCGATGATGTGAACGGGGAGGACTGGTACCAGCAAGGCGACGTCTGCATGTTCGATCAGAAGGCCGCGTCGCTCAAGTCGCGCCCAATCGTGTTAACGTAACGAACCACATGTGGGTTTTGAGAGGCGGCCCTTTACGCCACTCGCAACAAAAGGAGACTTATCATGAAAGTCGAAAATGGCAAGGTGATTCTTGCCGAGGGCGAGGTGACAGGCCACGCCCACAGAGTACCTATCGGTGAAAACATTGAAGTGCATGAAGACTTCTTCGCCGTGAAAGAAGGGTCCGCGACTGTGACTCACGAAGAGCACGGCGCGATCGAACTTCCTCCGGGTGACTACAGTGTGGGCATTGTCCGCGAAACCGATCACCTGCGGGATGAAGTGCGGAATGTAGCCGACTAGTCGTCAATTTCCGCGTTCGAGAGGGTATGGGGCTCCTTTCGGGGAGCCCCATTGTTTTACCATGACACCACTCCGGCAAAGACTGTATCTCAACCTTCTTGGGACGTGTAGGCATCGCCTAAACACTTGTGGGCAGTGGATGCGTGTCCTTGTTAAGCGTGACGGTGACAGGTATGTGGAAGCCACTAGTGACTCCTTCGAGGTCGTGGTGGTTGCAGTTTCGTTAACCGTCATGGGCGCAGTGCCCTACCGCGAAATCTTATGACGCCGCTCAGAGGAACGATCACTTTTGAAGATGGAGCGCGTTTGGGGTGGATGGTTAATCGTGTTAGTAGTACGGCGGCCATGGTAGTATGGGACCGCCTTCGAGGTCCGGTCTGGTCTTTGATCCGTTTTGTTGTTGTACTCATGAAGTTCCGTCGATGAATTCAATTCGGTACGTGTTTAACATTCAACCAACATGTGTGCTCCGCCTTGGGGATCATATCCATTGGCTGGGCCAGCCTCCTGATCCGTTTTGGCCAGTGTTGGTTATGATCATGGAGTGGCAAAATGAAGCCATGCGACATTCGAGGTGAGGTGACGAGCCGGCTTGCATTGATCGAAGTCAACAGGCGTCTTAGCATTTGGCATAGGGCGCAGACTTCCGGAGGAGTATGGCACCGACGGATCGTCCATCTAATCTGGGCAGAGGTGAGGGGGTTCAAATGACTCCACTCGAAAGGCGCCTAGGCCCGTGGCGGTACCATTTAGCGTGGCATCATACGAAACCGGGGCTGTCTGAAACAACACATCAAGCGGGTCACCTTCGTTTGAAAATTGAGGGTTTGCTCTACGAACGAGTTGTCGAGAAATTACTGAAACCTGAGCGATGGGCGTATCTACGGGAGGTCCTAAGTTGGCACGTAACTTGAAGATTTGGAACGGTGGTGGGTATGGTTGTCGGGCGCAGGGCTGTGCCGAGCCAGACCACGCGTATGTCTGTGCCTACTCCAGAGAGGACGCGAGGCGTATAATCGAAGAGTACACCGGGTGGAAGCCGCCTGTGTCCTTGTTGCGAGATTACTGGGCGCCATGTTGGGGCCGGGCAATGGACGGGATTGAGCAGGAGCGCGGACTGTGGTTGGAAGAAGGTGGCGTCGTGAGGAGAGTGCTATGACACCAGTAGGACACCGATTTCAATTCGACATGGACTTCCAGTGTTGGGACACATTGGCTCAGGTCCCGGTCCCATTTCGGATGGAATTGATGAATCAGTTCTCCGTGAGGTGCAAGGTCATATGAAACCGATGCGAGAAGATGTGTATGCGGCTTGGTACAAGGCTTGCGATCTAGTGTACGCCTTCGATGTGCCGACTTACCTACGGAACCACGTGTGGAATTGTATACGCGTGTTTGATTCGCCAACGAGGTGGTTCTCATGACAGCCATCAGAGTGTCACTTCATTGCGATCTCGATATTGAGTGCATGGACGTCTTGCTTTCGTCAGTGCGTGGAGAAGTGTGGACATCGATTCTTCGTAAGTTCGAGCGAGCAGGGTTGGGTTTGACTTGGATTGAACTATGACACCACTACGTGTAAACATTTGGGAAGACGTTATGGAGGAAACACACCAGGAGATGCCGTTAGTTTGGGTTCGAACCATCCCGGCACGGATCATCAGGATGCTTACTAGGTCAGTGGTCGTGCAACATTCTTGGAACGGGACTACAATATTAGGGTGGTGCCCAGGTGCTGCCATCATTCGACCGGAGATGTTTTGATGAAACCATTGGGAGGGCGGTTCTTGCTCCTGAAGGGGCATCCGCAGAGTTCGATAAATGTTGCCGGCCCCTTGCGGGGTTGGGTCCGGAGCCAGATATTCTCAAATGCCCGACCAATCAACGCTGTGATGTGGGCAGTGAGGTTAGCGCTCAAATGACGCCGCTTCGCTATGACATCAAATCAACGTCGCGGCTGTTCCAACACGTCCGTGGGCGGGTCGAACGGCATGTGCGGTTAAAAGTGCGAGAGCGGTTGGTCTACGGGCCGATCGCGGTAAGGAGAATCTGCAACTTGGTGCAGGGATCATAATGACTAGCGTGAAGACACCAGTGTATCTAACCAATCAGATCGACAAGGTGCTGGAGCGCGCCGTGGGTTCTTGGGTACGATCGGTGGTCAGTGAACAGATACACGATGCCGTTATACCTGTGACTCGGGTGTATGCTCGTCTCAGGTGGGAGTTTGGACAATGAATAGCATGAAGAGTTGTGTGTATTGGAACATTGATGTGCTTTGCTGGGCCAAGTTGCTTCAGGTCTCACACGTTACGGATTACAGTGCGCGTTTCTTCGGGTTGGATACCATCAGGGCGGCAATACTACAGGAGCAAAAGAGTCGAGTGGCAGTGCTTGTGAGGAGTCCAGGATGACACCAGTCAGAAGGCGAGTGAGGGATGACGTAGTGAGTGATCCAGCGTGGCGTCAAGTGATGGATCAAGTGAGTGATCAAGTGAAGCGTCAAGTGATGGATCAAGTGTGGTGTCAAGTGTGGCTTCAAGTGGGGAGTCAAGTGAGGCGTCAAGTGAGGCGTCAAGTGAGGGAACAACTGTGAACCAAGTGAGGAATCAAGTGTGGCGCCAAGTGATGCAGCAAGTGAGGGATCAAGTGTGGCGTCGAGTGAGGAATCAAGTGATGCAGCAAGTGGAGATTCAAGTGTGGCGTCGAGTGAGGAATCGAGTGAGTCATCAAGTGATGTATCAAGTGAGTGATCAAGTGAGTGAACTGCTATGACACCTTTAGCGAAAGAACTTTGGACCGATGTTGATGATGCCTGTTGGCATTTTGTTGAGGAGTGGAATATACTCTACCGGAAACATATTCGTTGGTTCATGGATCGGTATTCTCCCATGGAGTTGTTTCCATGACTTCGCTCGCTCACCGGATCATGGCAGTCTCACATCCTTGGGGTAAGGTTTCGTGTCGAGCCTCTGACAAGGTGCTTGAACGCGCCCGCGTTTTGAGCAAGGTGTTGAGAGGGATGGAGCCCTTGCCTGTGGCTCTGCGGCGGGTGTTCACATGGCACCGGGACTGGAGGGAAGATTGGTGGTCGCCCGTTCATGGGAGGGTCAAGTTGTTTGACGCGCTGGATGATCTCTCGTGGCGGCACGATCGCCCCTTCATGACAGAGGAGTTGCTGTGACTCCACTTCATTACGAGATACTGCAATGGACACAGTCGGCTTGGGGCTATCTTCCAAAGTGGGCCTGGCCGCCGAGGGATTGGCGTATTCGGTGGATGGACACACCGTTCCCGTCTACGTGGTTCTTTCGATAGTCCGGACTTGTCCGAATTCTGTCCGGATCGGCCATCTTCCTGCGGTGGCCATCTTCCTGCGGTGGCCATCTTCCTGCGGGGCTGCGGTGGTTGGAGGGTGCGGGTTCACGCGCCCACGTCTTAACGACGCGTCGCTATTGGAGCGCATCGCGCTACCAAATTTGACCCACCCGGGTCCCTTCTCTTGCTGACGCGTCACCCAAATCTGAATTTGACCCTCCAGTGTCGAAAGGGCATGGAGGCGTTACCACCCCTACATCCGGTATAATCACCCCGATCAGACCCACCTCCCCAACCCACCAACTCGACAATCCCACCCCAATCACCCCACGTCCCCGACTCATCACAACCCGCACCACCTTACCAGTCCCCGACCTCACCTCCGATTGTATCAATCATGCTGCATGTATCGAGGGTGCGGGTTGGGTGGGTGGTGCTGAGTTGGGGGATCGCGACACCCGCACCCTCGATTCGTAGTGTATGGGTGGTATGGGTTGGGTATGTGGTATCGAGTTGGGGGATGGTGCGGAGTTGGGAGGGTGGGGTGGTATTGTGGAGTTGGTTGGGGAGGTTGGTTGTAGTGGTAAGTTGTGTTGTAGTAAGGGTTTAGGTTGCAGCGCTTCGAGGGGTGGGGTCAGTTGTAAGGGTCATTCCACATGTGCTGAACTTGAGGGTTGTGCGGGCGCCCATCGGGTAGGCGTTGTTTCAGATGTGATGAGACGGATAATCGGCACCATTGCACCCACCCCTCGCACCACCACAGATGGCGCATCCAGGAGCACCCACCCGCACCTCAGAAACAGCGCAAATGGACCAGACGATACGACCCGATTCCAGTCTCATTATGAGAATACCCCCTCTACAGGGGGGTTGCACCACCCATTAGAGGGGTGTTGCAGAATCGTACACTTGCCTACATACCCCCTAAGAGAGGGGTAGAATTTGAGGTTTCGGACGATTGCAAGGGTCGATCGGTTCGGGGTAGTTAGACCAGGCGACCATACCTAAGTCCTTTCACCATAACAGGTTACAGAATCCGTCTAATCGACGAACCCGATACTACCCTTTTACTAATGTTTTTAGTGTTTATTGTTTTGAGTTTCAGGCGCTAAATTACAAATATATAGGGAAAGGTACGAACCGATTCATCGGGTCAACGGGTCAATATCGCAGATTCCGCACAATCATGACCACCCAACTGATCATCGCAACCGTCATCCCCAGTGAACCCGCCGCATGCTGCATGATGTCTGCATTCATGATAACCCCTAGAATTGTCGTGGCGCGATGTTCGTCACTTGAAACCAGCAAAACGCGATAAAACCGCCAAGAGCCAAGATGATTAAGTCGATTCCCATTGTGTTCCCCTTTCGTTGCGTTGTCCCCCTGAACATTAAAAGTTTACGTCAGGGGGCGCGGGAGTCAACTAAAAAGGTACGTAATCTTGCCCAATTCGGACCGGACCGACGATCAGCGTCCGGGTTAATCGACACAATCGGAATCCCCAGTGCCACCCGCCTATCTTGGCGTACCAATCCCCTATGACCACCCCAGCCGACACAATCGTCACTCCCGCAATGGTGAATCGTTGCCAGCGGAACGGCCCTACTTTCCGCTCAATTGATTCAAACCGAACCGTCTCTGAAACCGCTTCGACCGGTGCGTTGCGTACCATTGTCGTTTTGCCTCATTCTTGGAGAATCGTCGTTTCGTTTTCCGTCCGGCATCGTTCGCCCCTTTCACTACAAATCTACGTCGCGCGGGCGCGGAGTCAAACCCATTTCCCCGAATCGAGCCAAAATCGTCCAATTTCGAGCCCTCAGAATCGTCAAAATCGGAATATCGTCAGGAAGGCCCCTAGCAGCCGTTCTAAGGCCCTTTGTCGATTGTTGGTATGATCAGACGTTAAACCCCGTTCGCGCTCGCTGGCGCCCCCTTGTCGCTAATCTGGCGCGGTATCCGCTGTTTGACGACCACGCGCACCAAGAATACCAAATTTGACGATTTGGGGACTGGTGGCGAATAATCCATAAAACCCAGACGGAATCGGTCCCGCACGACCACCCACACCACCGTTGCAATCCGCTTCCTCAGACCAAGGCCCCTCACCAGTTCAGACGTTGCTTTCAATAAATTGAGCGGAATCATTTCAATCGGTTCGCCTCCCTAAACCCTTACCACCCCTACACTTACGAAATCCGAAACGGTTCGCCTAACCGCCTTGACTGGGTGAATCAGCAGGGTCCCGACAAGCCGCCCACCTACCCAATCCACCCGAATCCGGTCAGCACTCGTGATCGGTGCGATCGGTACGGTCGGGAAGGCCGGCTTAATCGTTCTGAACAGTGGAGTCATCATCAAGCAACTCATCGATACCATCGGCAATGGTGACCACGATGTTCCCAATCCATCCAACCGGAATTCCCCTTCCAATCACCCCAGCCATCTCAAGCCGGCGAAGCATGACAACATGCCGAGCCAGAAAACTCGTTCCTTCCCTAATCCTCGTCGAAGTCGGCGTCATCGTTACCCACCTCAATATCGTAAAAGGGAGCCCAGACCACAACGGCGACAGAATTGTCATAACCCGCCCACACGTCTTCGCGGACCAGTTCGGCCACATAATCGTAACCTTCGGAAGTTAAGGGATTTTCGAGAAAACAGCCAATCTTGTGACCATCCCCCAAATCGTCAGCGTACTCACAATCCTCATGCGACCCACAATGCTGAGGACTGTCGGATTCCTCATCATCGGAAGCATACTTCGGATACTCACCGCTGTCATACGTGGTTTCATCCATCTCACGCAGATAATCGTTCAGCGCCTTACAGGACTCAAAATCGATCGTGGGCGTACCGTCGGGACATGCGCCGCCTTCCCGCTTATCCCACAATTCCTGCGCGATGTCATCTTTGATCTTTTCGATACAATCGTCACAGTAGATATCAGCGTTGTAAATCCCTGCCATCGGTCAAACCCCTCTTATCATTAAACATGCCATACGTAGATTGAAGAGCATAGGTGGTAGATACCTAACAAACGGATCAGGTATCATACCCACCAAAGTCGGCCTACTCATTCTACTTGTTAGAATGTCACCAACCGGCATCACCATCTCAAGCCACAAAGATGTCATAATCGTCACCCCACCGCCCAAGGTCACCACTCCGACATTCGGCAACGGTGATGTTACAGTCAAGCGCCTTGCGACCGGTAAACTCGGCAACGGCGTCACCATAGACACCATACGGATTACCGTCAGCGTACCCCTCAATCGTCACAACCGGACTAATCATCGGTTCGCCGTCCGCCGTCCGTGCAACCATCACAATCCGAAAAGGCCCCATGTCCGTCTTAGGCTCCCGCACGTATTCACGCACTACAATCACGTTCATCGTTTCACCTCTCGTTTTCCGGAATACTCACGCACAACGCGCAGGTAGTCCAATGTCCGCTCGCGTTCCAATTGTAGCGATCGCCTGGCTTGGTACGATCGTACGTTCTTTATGCCTTTGTCCAATCGTGCAACCTTGCCCTGAAGATGTGATACAAGTTGTCTCATCAGTCAAACCCCTTCAATCGTTGTAAACCACCCAACCGATACGAGGCACGTACATCTCAATATCGCCACCCGTCGCACGATCGTCAAGAACCTCATTATCCAACCAAGCGACCAATTCGTTAATATCGCCCTCGTAGGAAAGATAGCGATAATCCACCGGACCGTTCGCCCTGAATGCTTTGGCTCGATAGTGGCTTGTGGCCGATTCGCGAAGT
>Ga0180437_10002940_pt1 | contig 26167 bp, 24 predicted proteins | sample SS_ome_4_FD_132410 | JGI IMG/M metagenome (GOLD analysis project Ga0180437, IMG submission 132410) | Hypersaline lake sediment archaeal communities from the Salton Sea, California, USA - SS_3_D_1 metaG | ecosystem: Environmental > Aquatic > Non-marine Saline and Alkaline > Hypersaline >... | reverse complement strand
TGGTAGGAGCAGGTTGCACCGTGAGCGAAAAGACGGTCGAGCGGGAGCTCGACCCTACCGGAAGATGCATCTGATGCGGGGGTTACTGGGCGAGGGTATGGGGGTTGTGGCAGCGCGGGAGGTTTGGTTGTGTCCAGGAAAGCAATGACAGCGGCGTTGGCGCTGTGTGTGGCGGGGGTCGGTTTCGCCGATTCGATTACGATTGATGGCGTGGCGTATGAAGACGTCTATGTCCGGGAAAGCGCCAGCAGTTACTACGTGCAGATTCCGTCTGATGGACGCGCAATCACCGTCGCGAAGGACAAGGTCGATCCCGAGGACGTATCCATCAGCGGCGACGCCGAACACCGGAAGGCGCTCCTCAATGAGTGGAAAGGGAATAACGCCGAACATCAAGAGGAAAGGACGGAGGAACAGCGCACGCAGGCGCGCGAAGCGGCCGCAAAAGAAAGAGCAGCCGCCTTGGAACTGCTCGACAAATACGCCGCGACGCAAGACAGACTGCAACGGGCTATTGTCAAGTCAAAGACGTTGATAAGCACACATATGCAGCTAAGCGAGGCGAATCCGCCTTACGACAGCAGGTATAAAGGAAAGTACGAGGAGCATTTCGTCACGGAACATCGCTATGACGGCCATCGATTCTATCATAGCGGGTGGCACTGGGGCGATGTGTTGCTGTTCAACACAACATCTCGGGAAAGAAAGGGCTTGCGGAGTTATCTATGGGACGGCAAAGCGACGTATCAGTTTAGCAGCAGCGAATTGCACGGAGATGTTTCTGACGGTGTGTTGGGTTTGCGCGAAAATGTAAAGAAGCCGCCCTTTGCCTTTAACCGCTTCTTGTCCAATGAACCTGACGGTTACATGCTAGGTTGCTTTCAGGGCCACCGTGAACGGATAGACGTGACGCTTCGGGAGTGCCCAAATACGCGCGTACGAGACGAAATGGAATCGGTGAGCGGAGTGGACTGCCACGTGATCGAAGGCGACACACGTTACGGCAAGTATACACTTTGGCTGGACCCCGAGCACGGATACAACATGGCGAAAGCCCGGATTGAGAGAAAACCCGGGGACGTGCATTACACAAGCAATGACAAGTATGGGGATACTTTTCTGCCGGCGGGGCGAGAGGTCACCATTACCGTCGATAACGTACGCTTTGAAAAGATCGATGATACCTGGGCGCCTATGGAAGGGGATGAGGTTGACCACAAGACGTTTCCGCACGGCGAGTTTAGCACGATACGCTCACATACTCAACTAACAGACATAATACTCGATCCGGATCATGAGGCGTTGGGCTCCTTCGTTCCCGACTATATCCCAGACGATGCGATAGTCTGCATTCCCGGAAGAAGCTACGGCCCCGCAGGCGGCCCCGACGGTCCGCCCACGTGGCGCGAGTGGCGGAAGAGGCAGGCCGGGGGAGGCGAATAGGGCGGCCCATATGCGGATCTCGAGGGAAGAGGGAACCGGATAGACGATTTCGACGTTATCATCGCCCCGACGGCGTTGGCGGTCAGCTATCGGCTCGTCACCAACAACGAGCGTCACTTCCGCCATGTCCCCGGCGTGCAGATAGAGAACGGGGCCAAGCGGGAATCCGGAGCGACTAGACCCGCGGATTGGCGGCGACACCTTCAGCGTTGCTGAAGACCTCGTCGGCGGCAGCTCCATCTTCCCGTCATCTTGGGCTTCAGTTCGCCTTGTGCGGCGATTCGCGGGACAGCATGATTTTCTGCGCCGTCATTGCAACGCACGAAGTGAGGCAGCAGCCTTTGAACGTGCCGGCTGAGAAGAAAAGAGCATGCTTCCGCCAAAACCCGCACAGGTCAAGAATGAATGGAGATACGTGAGGATAAGTGTTTCTATTGCTCTGTAATACCAAGTTGCATTCAAAGACACACTAATTCGATGACACAACAATGCTTTGCGTGACAATGCCTTTCGTTACGCGTCATTCTGAGCAACGCGAAGAATCTCGCTCTCCCAGATCCCTTCGCGCGTTCGAGATCCTTCGCTTCGCTCAGGATGACGAGAGAACCGCGCCTCGCCTGGAGTCATATGTAAGTTAATGTCTGAATGCAACTTAGTATAATCTCTGTGAGCGTCTACTTCTCCGAGAGGACGAGGCGAACTTCGGCGAGCAGACGCTCGATCTCGAAGGGTTTGCGCAAGCAGGAGCGGGCCCCGAGGCGGAGGGCTTCGGCGACTTCTTCTTGCGAGGCGAGGCCGGTGATGACGATGGCGGGAATGCGGGTGAACCGTTCCCGGAGTTGTTCGAGCACGGCCAGCCCGTCCAGCGTCGGCATACGAATATCGAGCAACACCAGGTCCACGGCGGCCCGACTCATCACTTCGATGGCTTCGACGCCGTCCGCGGCCGTCTCGACCCCGTAGCCACGGTGCAGCAACGTCTCCTTGAGCACTTCGAGGAGGTCGGCGTCGTCGTCCACCACCAGAATGACGGGCCGACCGGCGTCCCGTTCCGACGCGGCGGCACCGGCGGCCCGTTCGAGCTGCCGCGACAGATCCGTCGCACTCGGCATCGACACGGTAAACGTTGCACCTTCTCCGACCTCGCTTTGGACGGCAATCGAGCCGTGATGGCCCTCGATGATGCCGTGGCACACGGACAACCCGAGCCCGGTGCCTTCGCCCTCGTCTTTGGTTGTGAAGAACGGCTCGAAAATGTGCGGTAACACGTTGGGCGCGATGCCGTGCCCGGTGTCAGCGACCTGGATCGTCACCAATCGGCGGCCATCGGCGGCGCCGGTCCGGAATGTGAGCACGCCGCCGCTTTCCCGCATGGCATGTTCGGCGTTCAGAATGAGATTCAACAGTACTTGTTCGATCTGACGTTTATCGAGCAACGCGCGCGGCAATCCTTCGGCGAAGTGTTCAACGACGCGGATCCCCTTCGCGTCGAGGCGGTCCCATACCATGGCGACGACCTCGTGCACGGCCACGTTGACGAGCGTCGGTTCGAGCTTCGGCAGGGCAGGCCGCGCAAATTGCATCAGGTCCGTGAGGATCTTGCTGGCGCGCTGGCTTTGCCGGACGATCACGTCGAGCGCTTTGGCCATTTCCGGATCCTCGGTGCGGGAAAGCAGGATTTGGGCCCGGCCCGAGATGACGGCGAGCGGGTTGTTGATCTCGTGCGCCGCGCCGGCCGCCATCTTCCCCACGCTCGCAAGCCGTTCCGCGCGAATAAGCTGTTGATGCGCCATCTCTTTCTTCCATATGGCGGTCGCGAGTTCTTCCGTCCGCTCGACGAGCAACGCTTCGGCCTGGTACCGCGCCAGCGCAAGCCCGCACGCCCCCGCAAACGCCAGCACCTCCGACAGCCCTTCTTCGCTCAGCTCGATGGTGGACGCCTCGACGTCGAAGATGATCTGCCCCACGCTTCTGCCCGCGCCCAGCATCGGCACGACGACCAGATCGTTCCGGCGCACCACGTCCGAAAGCGCCGCGCCCGCCCAACCGCCCTCGGCTCGCCCCAAAGCGACCTCCTCGAGCACCGACACTATCCGCGCGCCCAGGTTCGCGCGGTCGTCCGCCTCGCCGTCGTCGAGCGACAACGCGAAATCCGACGCCGGCTCGCGCATCGACCGCCACATCTTGCCGCGAAGTTGGTTTTCCTCGGGATCCGCGACCAGACAAAGCCCCTGGCTGACCTCGAGACCTTGCCGGACGGCGTCGGCAATGATGCGCAGCACGTCCTTAAAAGACTGGCCGGGACGCAGCTTCAGGTTCATTTCGTGAAGCGCCCGGAACCGGTTCACTTTGCGTTGCAGCGATTCCGTTTCGGCATCGGCGAGCGCGTTGATGGCGGCGAGTTCCGCGTGCGCCCGGGGCGCCGCAAACCGATCCGCGGCCGGCGCCCCCTCGCCGAGGCCCGCTTCAAGGGCCTCATCAAGGCCAAGTTCCTCGACACGGAGCCGGATTTCCTTGATCAGTTCATCGTGCAGATTTCGGATGGCCAACGGCTTGAGTCCGAGACGCGCCACCAGTTCCTCCGAAACCGGGGGCACGGCCGCCTTGGCCGTAAGGTCCGCCGGCAGTCCCTGGCTGAGCGCGTCGGCAAGGCGGACTATCCGCATGAGTTCCGCGGGACACGCGACGCTCTCGAAACTTTCCTCGGGATGGTGGTGCAGCCAAATGACGCCGATCAGCGGCTCCGGCAACCCCCAGCGTTCCGCGAGCCATTTGCCCGCCAAAGCGTGGTCGATGCCGATGGTGCGGCGTTCCGCCTCGAGAACGAACACATTCTGCATCCGCATAAAGTCCAGCGCGTCCGCGTAATCGTCCGGCGCAATAGTATCCAGCACGAGCTTGCCGACGTCATGCAACAACCCGGCCGCATACGCCGCGCCTGCATGCGCGCTCCCGATCCGTGCCGCGATACTCTCCGCACACGTCGCACACGCCAACGCATGCCGCCAATAACCCGCGAAGTCGAGACCCCGCGTGCCCGAGCGTGCAATGTCCGGCGAAAGCGCGGCGCCCAGGATAATCCGCCGCACCTGTTGCAGCCCGATCCACGAAACCGCATCCTCGACCCGCGTCACCGCGGTTCTGCCCCCACGACGCGCAGCGTCAGCCGAAGAAAACGGCGCATTCCCCCCCCAAAGTTGCGCATTCGCAGCCCCAAACTGCGTACCCGCAGCCCCAAGCTGCGTACCCGCAGCCCCAAGCTGCGTACCCGCAGCCCCAAGCTGCGTACCCGCAGCCCGAAGTTGCGCATTCGCAGCCCCAAGCTGCGTACCCGCAGCCCGAAGTTGCGCATTCGCAGCCCCAAGCTGCGTACTCGCAGCCCCAAGCTGCGTACCCGCAACCCGAAGCACCTGCGCCGTCAACGATGGATCCAGCCCCACCAGCCGCGCCAACACCTTCTCGTCCTGCAGCCCCGCCACCGAACGAGAAACGACATGCTTAACGACCGCCGGCAACACCGGCAAAAACTCGAGCGCCTCGATCCGTTGCCGTAACGTACCTCGCTTCAGCGTACTCACTGGCCCAAACCCCGACCTCGCCCCAAACACCGCCCCCATCTTACCACAACAAAACGCGGTAGCGCCGCTAGTACGTGACATCTGTGAACACCTGCGGATATACATCTCTCGTTCTCACAGGCCGCTCCGCGAGACCTTTCCAGCATGGCTCCGCAGCCGTGTGAGAATCCACAATCGGAGTCGCATGGACTTGATTTTTCGGAAATCTGATCTTATATTCAGCATAGAGGTACAAACAACACAGAGCTAACGAACGTTGGAGTGGGATTGTGGAGCAAGTTTCGTTACAATGCGGCCGGTTGGCAGAATGGAAGTCCCTGTTCCGCGGAAGAACGTGAGGGAAATGACGCAGGCGCAGTTATTCCTTAATGAAGCATATGAGAAACTGGACTTCCGGCGGGGAGATCTGGTCGACAGCGATCTCTTGTCTTCTCACAGCAGATGGGTGGAAAAGGGCGACTGGGCTGCCCTCGCTAAGCATGTAGGCGCGGATGCCGTCTTTTTCGTCCAAGAGAACCCCGTCATTGTTTTCGCCAAGCAAGACAAAGACGAGCCAGAGGCCCTCCGGCAACTCTTCAGCAGTGTTTGGTGTATGTCTCGCCCCAATCTTCTTTTCCTGGCGAGGCCAGGAGAACTAGCTGTCTACGATCTCACCCAGGCACCGGCCCGCACTTCTCGAGAATGGGAGAAACTCAGGCCTCTCGATAGGGTCCGGGAAGTGGCCGAAGTCGGTGCGTTGCTCAAGGCTTACCATCGTGCGCAAATCGAGACTGGCAAGCTCTTCGAGGAGCGTCGCTTCGGTACGGCCACACTCCGTGCCGACAAGTCGCTCATCCAGGATCTTCGAACCGTCAGGGCTAGCCTGATGAAGATGGGGCTCGCTGGCGACGACTTAAGATACGCTCACGCTCTCATTGGCCGCTCCATATTCATACGCTATCTGGAGGACCGCGGTGTCCTCACCTACGATTACTTCGAGACAGTCGCTCGAAAGAACCGAAAATGGCGGGCCATTTTGGCATCCTCCTCAAACACTCCATATGCGAGTTCGGAAATGGCTGAAGCCTGCTATATCAAGGTGTTAGGATGCAAGGATTTTACGTATGCACTATTCCGGAGACTCGCGCACGACTTCAATGGTGACATGTTTCCTGACGATGGACAGGAAGAACAGGTCGTAACGCAAGAGCATCTGAGCCTACTCCAGGGATTTCTACGAGGCGACACCAAGAAGCAGCAGAAGCTGTTCTTTTGGGCGTACAGATTCGACATCATTCCCATCGAGCTTGTGAGCAGCATCTACGAAGAGTTCTACACCACTAAGAGCGCAGGCAAAGACAGTAAGGGCACACACTACACGCCTGCCGCGCTTGCGGAGTTCTTGGTTTCTCAGGTTCTGACACGTGAGCGCCTCACCAAGAACCCAGTCATATTGGATCCTGCGTGTGGTTCGGGCATCTTCCTTGTAGAGGCATTTCGTCGGATCGTTAGGTACCGTACACAGATGCAGAGAGGACGTCGCCTCGATGCGCGACAACTTCGGAAGATTTTGCGTGAGCAAATCAGGGGCATAGATATCAATGAGGAGGCAATTCGTGTTGCGGCGTTTAGCCTCTACCTAGCGCTTCTTCACTACCAGGAACCCAAAGATATTCTTCAGCAGATCGAGAAGGATTATCCGTTGCCGTGTCTTGTGAGGCCAAAGGACAAACGACGATACAAGAAGGGCCGTACGTATTTAGACATCCTTCAGGACGAGAATGCCTTCTCTCCCAAAGCTGACATGAAGGTCGACGTAGTCGTGGGCAACCCGCCCTGGGGTCACCCTGCGGCAAATGAAAAGGAGGAGCGAGTACAAGCCAAAGTGGGTCTAGACTGGTGCAAGCAGCGTGAGTGTCCTGTGGGAGACGAAGAACGTTCTCAGGCCTTTATCTGGCGGGCCATTGATTTCTTGCATGAAGATGGCTGTGCGGGCCTACTTGTTTCCAGCGGCATTCTCCACAAGATCGGCAAAAAGCCCGGTCAGAAGAGCAGAGAGTTTCGCAAGAAGTGGCTCGAAGACACCTCCCTGTTGCACGTGGCCGATTTTGCGCGTGTGAGGGGTGTTTTTTTTGAAAATGCTATCGCTCCTTTCGCGGCGATCCTGTTCAGCAAAACGCGTCCTGGAACGGAGGATAAGTTTCAATACTCCTCCACCAAGATGTCAGAATTCGTGCAAGCATGCCAAGCCGTGATGCTGAGTAAGAACGACATCCACTGGTTGAAACAACATGATTTTCTGCGAAACGACACGCTATGGAAAACGTACTGGCTTGGCGGACACCGTGACGCCGGTTTCCTTGCCAACCTGAAGGCCTATCCGTCGCTCGAAGATCTCAAAGGTCCGGACGGAAGACCTCGTACTGTCACAGGGCGGGGCTTTCAAAAGCAAGGGGGGAAGTTGAAGCCAGCAGGCTGGCTCCGCAGCTACAAGACTCTTCCCACGAACCTTTTCACGCGATGTATGCCTGTTGACGATTCGGATCTTAGAGACGTTCCAACTCAAGTCTTCTGTCAACCACCAGAGGAAGAAGTTCTACGAGGCCCGCGACTTCTGTTTCTTCAGGGCATTAAGCAAAAGGATGAACCTAAGGGACAAGTATACGCTCGTTTTGAAACCAGGGACTACTGCTTCGAAAAATCAATATACGGAATCAAACTACAGGACGCCTCGGTCAAGGAATACCACGTTCTACTCGGAATTCTGTGGTCGTCTCTTGCTCGCTACTACTTCTTCCTCACGTGTGCTCAATGGGGAACCTGGAGTTACCAAGTCTTACTGGACGAACTGCGGGGATTGCCCATACGCTTTCCGAAAGACAAGGGGACGCAACAGGCTATCTCCAGTGCCGTGAAGGCCTTGCGCGACTGCTATCGGTCTACGCTGAGAAGTCCAGACGAGGAGGCCGTTCTTCAAAGGAATCTGGATGAGATAGTCTTCGATGCCTATGAATTGAGCGAGTGGGAACGGGATCTGGTCAGGGACATGTGCGATGTAGGCATACCCTTTTTCTACGATTGCGTCAATAGTCCAGGGGCACGTTCACTGGATCTCGGGCTACTTCCAACGCGTGTGGGTGTCGCTGCTGGATGGCGTTCGTCCGCGGAGAATCGGACTGACATTCGCGGCTACCTGGAGACGTTCCTTCGCATCTGGAATCGTGAACTGGAACCTGAGGGTGAGTTTTCGTGGCAAGTCATAGCTCCGGGTAATCCAGCTGCCATGTTGGCCGTAGTTTTCTCAACCCAGGCAAAGGGCACAGAACCAAAACGCGACACGAAACCGGATGAGCAGACGTGGAAATACCTGGTAAAACAACTGGCTGAGGATTCGCGCACGCCTTTCCACAGTGGTTCCATTTACGTGGATGGCTTGGTGAGGTCTGTATCGCCGACGCAGATTGTCATCATCAAGCGCAACGCAGGTAGATTGTGGACGCGTAGCGCCGCGCGTGAGGACGCCGAAGCGACTCTTCTCAGAGCAATGCAGCTTGACAGCCACAACGGAGCACTGGCGTGACGCGGCCGAGAATCCCGAGCCAAAATCAGTGGGAGAACCATGAACGCCGTGTGCTAAAAGTGTTTGCACGGGCTCTTGAGCTACTTCGCGATGGGGATGAGTTCGATGTCCCCGAAGATAAACTAAACCGAAGACTCCTGTCCTGTGTAAGGTCGGCAAACTACCAGCTTAACGAGCGGGGTGAGGGCCTCGAATCTCCCGTCATATATGAGGCTAACAATCAGCCCGACGCGGATGATGAGCAGCGCGCCAAGCGAGAGGATAAGCGGCCGGATTTCCAGTGGGGTTTCATAGACCATTCCGAAGAAGACCCACAGCGTCAGGACAAGTTCTACGTCATCGAGTGCAAGCGGTTGGGGGCACCCGTTAGAAGATCGTGGGTCTTCAATGAGAACTATGTGGGAAAAGGCATCATTCGGTTTGTCCAAGCCGGGTACGGGTACGGCAAATCCGCGCCGTCGGGAGCAATGGTGGGCTACATTCGCAATACGCTCGCCGCCGACATTCTCAGCGAGGTGAATCGTCATGCAACGAGAGCAGGCCTTCAAAAGCTCGTAGTCACCGGCGACAGCAAGGGAGAAAAGGACATTAGTCGCCTAGATCAGAGACTCGACCGACCAGAAGTTCTCCCCACGCCTTTTCTTCTGAGGCACCTTTGGGTCGATCTGCACAAGAAGGGGATTGGCGACCCACAGTCACCGGATTGAAGCAGCGTGTCGCGCGATTCCAACGAGAACACCCATGGTCTGCCACTTTCTTGAATTGGAGGGATGGCTGACGCGGGTTTTTGGTCCATAGGCGGTACTGTTTGACGCCCAGTTTGCGGGCGCTTGCCGGGAGTTTGTGGTAGCAGGCCCAGAACCGACCGGCTGCGGTACTATTCACGCGGTGGAAACGGCGTGGTCTGGCCGGCGCGATATTCTGCGAGGGCCTCCTTCGCCAACGCATCTAGTTTGCCGGTTTTCACGTCTTCTTCGATCTGCCGATCCCACTCGTCTTCGAACTTCCCTTTGAGCCATCCCACCAGGCTGAAGAGCTGGTCGCGGGGAAGCTGTTCGATTGCGGCCTCGATCTCTTCTATTGTGCTCATATCCTAATCGTATCGCGCGATAGTCGAGAATGCAACTCGCTCTCCCGTGCGGCGCAGCAGCCTTGGTTCTCATACTTTTCTTTTTGACAGGATAACGGGGTGGAACGGGAGCGAATGGTCGCGAATCGGGGCGCGAGACGGGGACACCGGGGCCGCTGGAGAAGCCCGATATCCCAGACTGTCATTCCCAACTTGATTGGGAATCTCATTGCTGGCCTGCAGCAACGGGTATGCGTGGGGATTCCCGCCTGCCCGCCAAGTCCCGACGCCCTGGCCCTATCTAAGAACCCAAGCAACAACCTAAATCGACAGGCCCCTGCGCGGGAATGACACAGTTGGCGCATGTGTAACGGCTTCTTTGTCGCTGCTTCTTCGCGATCATCGTGTCGGCCCCTGAGGGTCTTCAGCACAGATCTGGGCCGACTACTCAGAGCGGGTTTCACGTCGCCTTACCCCGTGATTACGGGATCATGTGTTCCGGCTTTTTCGCTTTCTCAGGGGGCTGCGTGTCATGAGGCGGATCAGGGCGCCGAGGATCGTCAGGGGCACGCCCACCCACAGGCACAGGGCGCCGCCGACAAATGCGCCGACGGCGACCTCGCCCACGCGCAGCGCGAGGCCGAGAATCACCGCAGCCACTCCCAGAATCGCAATCGTGGCGCCGGTGATGGCGTAGTCTTGTCGGGCGGGGGCGCCGGCAACGGCGGCGGCGTTGTCGAGCACCTCGTCGAGGGCGTCTAACGGCGGGCGGAGTTCCGGATGGCTCTGGAGCGTCTCGAGCAGGGCAATCCGGACCTTGCGCGCCAGCCAGGCACGGAGCATGGCACGGACCACGCCCCAGCCCAGCGCGGCAAGCGCTGCGAACACGGCCAAAAGAAGGATTGCGTTATACATATAGGCCGCCCTTCCGTTCCGCTCGATAGCGAGTCTCTTCCTCAGTGTTTTGACGCACGCAAAGCCGTCCAGGTTTCAAAGCGGGCCGGGAGTGCCCGGCAAGATACCTTGCTTCAGGCATCAACCTTCTGGTGTAACCTGACCTCCCACTCCCATCCGTCTTCGCGCTTAACGAAATCCGCAAAAAAGGGACACGTAAACAGAGGGACACACCCGACTTCGCTCGGGGACTCGCTACGCTTGCGTCAGTCCCTCTCTTTGCGTGGGCTGAAGCGCTGGCTACCGAAACCTGACGCCATTGTCGGGAGTCGAATCAATGTCATGCAAGCACTCATTCGCGGCATAGTGGTCGGACTCGTGGTCGCGGGACTGATATTGACGTTTGCTATCACGGTGCTTGCCCCGAAACTGCCGTCCACCGTGGGGCCGCCCGATATTCGTGAGGAACGTTCGTCGGTGCATCCGGCGGCGCGTCGGGTGCGGCTGGACAACGCCGACGGCTCGGTTCGCGTCGAGACCCGCGGCCTGGATGCAGTCCATGTTACGGCGTCCATAAGAGCCTTCACGCGGCTCGATGGCGACGAGGCCGAAGCGGAATACGCGGCCGCGTTGGTGCAGATAGAGGAAGACGGGTATTGCCTCGACATTGTCTCCGAGCCGGCGCCGCGTCCCGACGGTGTCTCCCTTCGGGTGGACTACACAATCCTGGCGCCCGAGGGCGCGGAGCTTGACATCGGGAATCGTAACGGGAACGTTTGGATCGGCCCTGGATGCGGCCGCGTCACCGTACGGGGCCAGAACACCGACATCGGGGTCGAAGCGCCGGAAGGCGCCGTCGACGCCGCATCCACAAACGGTAGAATCCGCGTGCTCGATGCCCAGGGCGACGTGAATGTAACGACCGCCAATGGCAATGTGTATATACACAGGCGAGGCGCCGGCTCGAGCCACGCCACGACCATAAACGGAGCGATCGAAATGCACGTGTTGACGCCAAGCGTCGGCGACGCCGACTTGAATACGCAAAACGGCGATATTACATTGGTCCTATGCCCGGGTTGTCAGATGGCCGTCGAGGCGAGCACGGCCCACGGCGCCGTACGCACTGAGATCCCCGTGGACGCGGCCGACGGCGTGCAGCGTAAGAATCGCATAAACGGCCGAATCGGAGGCGGGGGACCCAACTTCACCCTGCAAACGCTCAACGGCGATATCCGGCTCAGACCGGGCCGGCGCCGTTGGTGAGGGGGGCGTAAGTTCTTGTTTGACAAGCGGTTGGGTCTCATGCCCGTTAGTCTGGCAGAGACTGCCACGTTGCCGGCCCGTAGCCCCGGCCGTGAGGATCGCAGCTCGTAAGTCTTAGCAAGATATGGAGTTACCCCAGCCGCTTTGCGGCGCGAGGCGGGTTGGGAGAAGGGAGTGCGCAGTGACCGCAGCGGCAGCCTGGCCGATGGTCTGGGCAACGAACATGGCCGATAATTCCGACACGGAACGGGTCAGACGGACCCTCCGCGGCGACACGGAAGCGTTCTCGGAACTGGTTAACCTGCATCAACACGCCGTTTACAACCTGGCCTACCGGTTTATGCGCGACGCCACCCTGGCCGAGGACATGGCGCAAGAAACCTTTCTGAAGGCCTTTCGGCTCCTGAAAGGCTTTCGGGGCGACTGTGCGTTCTCGACCTGGCTGTATCGGGTGACGTGCAGCGTATGCTTGACGGAACTGAAAAGACAACGAAGACGCGCTGAGGCGCCCCTGACGCCAACGCAAGGCGAGGCAGCCCGTGCGACCCATCAACCATCGCTCGAACAGGCCGAAACGGCAGAGCGCATTCGCCGGTGCGTGACAAAACTCCCCGAGCGCTACGCGACCGTGGTTACCCTGTACTATTTCCAGGGCGTTTCCTACGACGAGATCGCCGAGATCATGAAAATCCCGTTAGGAACGCTCAAGACGTGGATGCATCGTGCCCGCAACCAATTGAGAAAACTTGTCGAGGAGGAGCTTCACCCCGATGGCCGGAACTGACCAGAACGGTCTGGATGCCCTGATTGAGGCGTCTCTGGCCGGTGAACCCCTTCGTCCCCTTCCGTGCGGCCTGCGGGCAAGCATCCGCGAAGGGCTCGACATCGTCGCCCGGCTCGAGGACGAGCGCTCGCGTTTTCGGCGGCAAATCGCCGCGGGCGCGGCATCGTTCGCGGCCGCCATCCTGTGCGGCGTCCTACTCACGTTCATTCCGGGCGTTATAGGCTGGTTGCCATACCGTGCTTCAGGTGCTTTCGGCCATCTCGATTACTTGCTCGTGTCCGTGCTGCCCCCGCTAAGATGCACGGACGGGCTATGGTTCTACTGGCTGTCGGTTCCGCTGGTTCTGTCCTTGTGCGGCGTCGCAAGCGGCCTGTGGCGCCGCCCGTTTCGGCGCCGGCGCGCCTAGTCGCCGTTGCGCAACCGGCGTCCGCGTCGTTTCTGTAGCAGACGCCCCGCGGCCGGAGCCGGTCGCGCCCCCTCCAGGATTCCGAGCCAGCCCGGGCAAGGTGTACGCGACCTTGCTATCGGCCTGAAAACCCCAGGCGAAGAAGGGCCCGAAAGACTCGCCGAAAAGGTCTTCATTTCCCGATTCTGTTTTGCTATAATCCCCGCGCTTTGCCGCTGAAGGGTAACACGCTTTTCCGTTTATCAGAGAGAAAGGAATCTCGCCAATGCCGGTGAAGTTTCACTGTCGCAAGTGTGGCAAGCGGTTTGTGGATTGGGGCGCCGAAAAGCTTGGTTTCAAGTGTCCGGATTGTGAAGACGAGGAATTGCTGCGAATCGGCGCGCCCGAGGATAAACCTGCAAAGCGGCCCTCCCTAAAACGAACTGAGACAAAGCGCAAGGTCGAGGGGACCAAGGTGGTCGAGGCGCTCGACCGTGAAGTTGAGCCCGAGGAAGTGGTAGCGGACCTCGATGTTGAGGAGGAGGCCGAGGAACCAGAGGAGGTCGATGAAGCGGAGAAGCTACCCGGCGGCAAGCCGGTGGCCGAGAATGAAGAGGGTGAGGAGGACGCCCTCGATTTCGAGCAAAAAGACCTGTCCGTCTCGGACGAGGACGAAGACGAGGACAAAGACGTCGACGTGTCTGAAGACCTGTCGTTTGATGAGGCGTCTTCCTCGCTTGGCACCGAAGCGGCCGATGAAGATTCCCAGTGGTAAAGATCCCGTGCGCGGCGTTTCCCGGCCGGTTTCTCGCCGTCAAATACTCCCCGCTCGCACAGGCCTTGCCAGAGCGGCGGTGTTGGCCCTATAATGGCGGAAAAGAGGAGGTGGGCCATGGCACGTATTCTTCTGGCAGATGACGACGCGGCGTCCCTCGAGGTCATGGTTCTGGCGCTCGAATCCGAAGGACACGAGGTCGTGCAGGCCTCGAATGGCCAAGAGGCCTACGAATACACCCTTTCCTATCGTCCAGACTTAGTGTTCCTCGATGTTATGATGCCGATCTTCGACGGCTACGAAACCTGTGAAATGATACGAAACGACCCGGAGGTCTCCGAGACCCTGCCGATTATCTTTCTGACGTCGGTCGAGGTCGACAAGAAGAAACTCGAGAAGGTCGGCGCCAGCGACTTTCTACCCAAACGGCATGTCATCACTCAGTTGCGCGATCTGCTTGTCGAGCACCTCGGGCCCAAGGCGAACGCTCGCTGAATGAACGTGTCTTTGATTCATTCAGGCACGTCAGGAACAATATCGAGCCCGGCTAACAAATCGAGGGGCGACCCATGAAAACTTCGCATTCCAGGCCATTCACGTATCTCAAGTCAGGTTTGGCAGTTGTCTTGGTGGGCTGTATGAGCGCGGTGTTCGCGGAGGATGTCTCGCCGACGTTTCAGGAAACCGTCGAGCGGGCCGTGGGCAAAGTCAAGCCCGCCTTAGTGCGCATCGAGGTGGTGTCTGCCGACTATTGGGACGGCCGCGAGGTCAAGCATGAGGCCTCCGGGAGCGGCGTGATTATCACGCCCGAGGGGCACGTGGTGACGAATCACCACGTGGCGGGCGATGCGACCCTCCTGCTCTGTACGCTGTCGACAAAGGAAGAAATCGAAGCAGAACTCGTGGGCAAGGACCCGCTGACGGATATCGCCGTCATAAAACTCAAACCTGAGAAATCCCGGACATTTCCCGTGGCCGAGTTCGGCGATTCGTCGAAAGTCCGCGCTGGCGACCACGTTCTGGCAATGGGGAGTCCGTTGTCCCTGTCGCAGTCGGTCACGCTCGGCATTATCAGCAACACCGAGTTGGTTATGCCGAAGTGGATGGGCCGAGGCGGGTTGACGCTGGACGGCGAGGACGTCGGGGCGCTCGTCCGGTGGTTTGGTCATGACGCGCAGATATACGGCGGGAACTCCGGCGGGCCGTTGGTCAATATGGCCGGCCAGATCATCGGCATTAACGAAATAAAGATCGGGTTAGGCGGCGCGATACCCGGCAACGTGGTCAAAGACGTCGCCGAGATGCTCATCAAAGAAGGCAAGGTGCGCCGAAGTTGGCTGGGCATTACCATTCAGCCTCGTCTCAAACATGGCAATGCGGGCCGCGGCGTACTCGTGAGTGGGACGTTTAAGGATTCGCCCGCTGAGAAGGCGGGCGTCAAGTCGGGCGACGTGTTGGTTCGTTTTGCCGGACAAGACGTGGACGTCCGGTTCCCCGAGGAACTCCCCGCCTTCAACCGGTTGGTGGCGGGTCTTCCCGTCGGCGAGCCCGTCGAGGTCGTCGTGCTGCGCGGCGGCGAAGAGATCGTGCTGTCTGTCACGACGATCGAGCGGGAGAAGATCTATCCGCAGCAACATGAGATCAAGGAATGGGGCATAACCGTTCGGAATATGTCCGATCTCTTGGCGAAAACGATGAAACGCGACTCCGCCGAAGGCGTCCTGGTCACGTCGATTCGGCCTGGCGGCCCTGCCGGGGACGCGAAACCAGCCATCTTCCGTCAAGATGTCCTCGTTGAAGTCAATGGCAAGCCGATTGAGAACGTTCAGGAACTCCGAGACGTGACCGCCGAGATTGTGCAAGGGCAGGACGACCCGGTGCCCACGCTCGTGGGCTTCGAGCGCAAGACAGAACGGTATCTGACGGTGGTCAAGGTCGGCATCAAGGACATCGAAGATCCGGGTCTCGAGGTGAAGAAGGCATGGCTGCCAGTGCAGACGCAGGTGTTGACGCGCGACATCGCCACCGAACTGGGCGATAGGAAGCTCAAGGGGTTTGTGATCACCCAGGTGTTCGAGGGCAGCACCGCCGAGACGGCCGGGCTCGAAGTCGGCGATTTCATCCTCGCGGTCGACGGCGAGCCCCTCGAGGCCTCGGCGCCCGAAGACTATGAGGAGTTGCCCGCGCTCATACGCCAGTACAAGATCGGGAGCGTTGCGGACCTGACCGTGCTTCGCGACGCAGAAAAACGCACGATCGCCGTCGAACTGATACGGTCGCCAAAACTGAGCCGCGAGATGAAAAAATACCGCGACGACAACTTCGAGTTTACGGTCCGAGACATTACGTTCTTTGACAAGGCCGAGGAGCGGTGGAAGGAAGAGGAGAAAGGGGTCCTGGTCGAACAGGTCGAGTCCGGCGGATGGGCGGCATTGGGTCAACTTCGCCCCGGCGACCTCATACAGCAAGTAGACGATACCGTGATAGCCGACGTCGAGGCGCTCGAAACGAAAATGGATGCGGTTGTCGCGGCGGAGCCCAAGGCCGTTGTGTTCAAAGTCGGACGCGGTGTGTATACGGTTTATCTCGAATTCGAGCCGAAATGGGAAACCACCGAAACTCAGTGAAAGGAATGAATCATGCATTCAGCACCGATTCGAGTCGCGTTCTGTGCGCTCCTGTTTGCCGTCCTAGCCGCTGCGCCGTCGCCGGCGGACGAGGCGGCCGAAGCCGGCCGGGGGATTCTGGCGCAGCATAAGGGCGCCGTCATGACCGTCAGATTCGTCATGAGTATTGCTGCGGGCGGCGGCAACTACGAATATTCTCGGGAAGTCAATGGTACGGTGATTGATCCAACTGGGCTTACCGTTGTTTCCCTCAGCGAGACCGATCCAACCGCCCTAAACGAAGACCAGGCTCGAGAAAGAGGCGTAACGGTGCAAGTGACGGACTTGAGACTGCTTCTCGAGGACGGCACGGAAGTCGAATCGGAAGTGGTCTTGCGCGACAAAGACCTGGATTTGGCGTTCGTTCGGCCCAGCGAGAAGTACCGCGAGCCCATGGTGTGCGTCGATCTTACTCAAGACGCCGCCGTGGGACTGCTCGACCAGGTCATTGCGCTCAGTCGCCTTGGCAAAGTCGCCGGACGCGAGTACGCCGTTTCGATTGAACGCGTTGAAAGCATCATAACAAAGCCCCGGGTATTCTATGTTCCCGGAAAAGACCCGACAATGACGGCACTCGGGTCGCCCATTTTCACCCTGAACGGCGAGTTTGCGGGCATTGTGGCAATGCGTGCGATCAAGGCCACCGGCGGAGATATGGGCGAAAGAAGTATGGCCGTGATCGTTACGGCCCAGGACATTGCCGAGTCGGCTGAGCAGGTTCCCGAATTCACCGAGAAGAAAGAAACCGAACCCGACGCCGAGACTGAGGAAGCCGAAGCCTTGCGCCACACCGATGAGCCGGGCTCGGAGGCCCAGGAACCGGCGTCGGCCGAGGCAGGTTCAGAGACCAACTAGCGCGGATAGGGGGCGAACTACGCGGCGGCAGCGTCGACCGCTTGGCACGCGCCGCAAAATGTGCCATGTCTCACAAATGGGAGTTGGAAGGCAAAACCGCCCTAGTGACCGGGGCTGCCAAGCGCATTGGCCGCGCGCTGAGTCTGGCGCTCGCGGATCGCGGCGTCAATATCGCCGTTCACTATAGGACATCCCAGGCCGAGGCGGACGAACTCGCCGAGGCCCTTCGGACAAAAGGCACGGCGGCGTGGACGGTTCCCGCCGACTTGGGCGATGCGGCGCAGGCTGCGGCGTTGTTTGCCCGGGCGCTCGAACTGGCCGGGCCGATAGACATTCTGATCAACAACGCCGCTGCGTTTCCTGACACCCGCCTGGACACCGTCACCCCGGACGCGATCCACGCGGACCTTAACGTGAATGCCCTGGCTCCCTTTCTGCTGTCGCGGGACCTGGCCGCCCAGGGCAGGGAAGGCGCCATCGTCAACTTTCTCGATACCCGGTTCGTGGACTATGACCGCAACCACGTAGCGTATCATCTGAGCAAGCGGGCGCTGTTCTCGCTCACGCGGATGTCGGCGCTCGAATTCGCACCCGCGATCCGGGTGAACGCGGTTGCCCCGGGCCTTATTCTGCCGCCGCCCGGCAAAGCACCGGCCTACCTCGAGAAACTGGCCCACACGAATCCACTGAACCGGCACGGTTCCCCCGACGACGTAGTGGACGCCGTGTTGTTCCTAATCGAAAGCCGCTTCGTCACCGGCCAAATCATATTCGTGGATGGCGGCAGGCATATGAAAGGCAACGTGTATGGTTGAGCCGCCCCTCGACAAGATCCATATACGCGACCTACAACTCCGCTGCGTCGTGGGCATATATCCCCAGGAACGCAAAGAAAAACAGGACGTCACCGTCAACCTCACCCTTTACGCCGATCTGCGCGCCGGGTGCGCCTCCGACTCGATTGAGGACACCGTCGACTATAAAGCGGTGAAAAAGAAGGTGGTGGCGACGGTCGAGGATTCGTCGTGTTATTTGGTGGAGCATCTGGCGCAACGCGTCGCCGACGTCTGCCTTGAAGACCCGAGGGTAAAACGGGTCAAAGTGACCATTGACAAGCCCGGCGCGCTCCGTTTTGCGCGCAGCGTCGCGATCGAGATAGTGCGCGGCCGTTAGCTCCGTGTCAGAACGGCGTCGTGCCAGGGCAACAACGAGGTGAAGTATGAACACGGAACGTGTGAAGCAGTTGGTGCACGAGCTGCTCGTCGAGTTCGGCGAAGACCCCAAACGCGAGGGTTTGCTGGAAACCCCCGAACGCGTCGCGGAAGCCTTTGGCTTCCTGACATCCGGCTACCGCACAGATCCCAAAGACATCATTAGCGGCGCCTTGTTTAAGTCCGAGTCAAACAACATGATCATCTCGCGCGACATCGAGGTATACAGCCTCTGCGAGCACCATATGCTTCCTTTCTACGGACGCTGCCACATCGGCTATATAGCCAGCGACAAAGTCATCGGCCTCAGCAAACTTTCGCGTATCGTCGACTGCTACGCACGCCGGTTGCAGATCCAGGAACGCCTGACGGCCCAGATCGCCCACGAGGTCATGGGCGCCACACAGGCCGAGGGCGTGGGCGTGGTCATCGAATGCCGACACCTTTGCACAATGATGCGCGGCGTCGAGAAACAGAATTCCGTGATGACTACCTCATCCGTGCTCGGCAGCTTTCACTGTGATCCGGCGACCCGCGCCGAATTCCTGAACCTGATCAATCGACACGCGGCATGAATCAGGCGGGGACGCAATCCGGCAACTTGCGGTGATCGATGCGGCTTAAGTCAACCCCCTCCGTAACCTTCTCAAAGGTGGTTGTGGCAGGGGGCTCCTTACAAGGCAGGCAACGTGCACGACGGTCGCGGCATGAATTCGCACGGGATGACTCTCAGGGAAAACGTGTGGCCGCCCTCAATTTCATCGCACAAAAGCCTCACCGCCTCCGCGCCGATCTTGTGAAACGAGATCTCCAACGCGGCCAGCGGCGGTTCCGTGGCCTCGAACGCGTGGTCGTTGCACCAAACGACAATCTCGACGTCCTCGGGGCATCGCTTCCCGCACTCCCTCACCCCGCGCAGCACGTCCACGGCCTTATCCGACTTGCCGACGAAGATCGCCGTCGGCGGCTGAGCCAGACCCAACAAGCGTTTGGCCAGCAGGATGCCGTGTCCCTCTTCGCCGGGCCTGGAAACCACCAACTGCTCGTCGAAGGGAATGTCGGCTTCGGCCAACGCTCTCTTATACGCCGCTAACTCATATCTGGGTGCAAACGGCGGCTCGTCGTGAAACGGAATCAACGCAATCCGGGTGTGTCCCCCGTGTGTCCACCCGCGGATCACTCGATACACCTCTGCCAGACTATCGAGGTAAACCCCGCTGACGTCGAAGTCTCGGTTGAACTCAGGCGGGTCATAGTGGATCCCGACGGTCAATAGGCCCCACTGTTTCACTAATTTGAAATCCTGCAACGAGGGAGCGGGGAAAATCATACCGTCAAGCAGATCCGGACACGCCAATCCGTCTGCGCCGTCATCGGCCGGCGGCACAAAGTCATGGAAAATGTGGAGATCGTATTGCTTGGAATGGGCAACCGACTGAATCCCGGCAAGCTGAGCGCCCACGGCCGCAAAACCCATGCGAAGCCACATCGGTATGCTGTTCCCCACGCCGTCCAGGAGCGCAAAAAGCGGCTCATACACGCCAATGATGTTCGTCTTGGCCGTAATGAGACCACGCGCGAAACGGTTGGGCCGGTAACCCAACTCCCGGGCCGCGGCGAAAATCCTGGCGCGCGTCTCCGCAGTAACCGGGATCGACAACAGCTTCTTGTTCAGAACGCGCGACACCGTCGAGGTGCTTACTCTGGCGCGCACCGCAACATCCTTGAGTGTAACCGGCCTATCGACCATCTTGACTCCCGCTTTGCCAGGTTACTTCTGCAGCCGTCAATGCGCGACTCTGGGCGCTGCGCTCGCGGCCCGCAGCCCCTATCCTGTCCCCGCCCCCCATACCCGTTTCCGCGACGCTGCTTGAAACACACGTACCGCTCCCCGTGTGCAGCCAAGACTGATTGAGGCAACGAATCGAGTCCGTGTCCACGCGCCTGAATTTGTAATTTGGCTTACACCCTAGCCTTAATTAGTATAGGCAATTCCCCAAAGCACTGTCAACTCGGAAATGACCCCAGCAAGCGGTTGCAGTGCACACATCAGAGGGGCTTCAACGCGCCCGCACCAGTCTTAAGTCGCTCGCGTTCGGTTCGCCCCCCAAGCGCACGATTGCCGCCATGCTGTGCCCGGCCGACTCGAGCGGCGCAACCACGTCGCATTCAAGGTCGGGCACATAGTAGTCTAGGAAGTCACCCTCCCCCGCCACCGCGTACGCCTCCAGGCCGCCCGCGGCCAACACGGCCTCGCCGGGACGTATCGTCTCTTCGTCGTTCCCGGCGGAGACGGCAAGTGTGCCGTTGCGGCAGAGCAGGATGTGGAACGACGCCGAGCGGGTCGCGCGACGCCACGGGGCGCTTCCAAGTTCGATGAGTTCGGCGGCAAAGTGGCGACAGACGGCGAGCACGGTGCGCCGCGCGCCCCCATCGTCGTATCCGAGCGGCGTTGCGGCCCCGCCGTGGCGCGACTCGAAATGAACGGCCTTAAGGGCCTTGTCGACGTGAAGTTCACGCATTGTTCCGTCAGCCTGCACCCGGCCCCAGTCATAAAGACGGTAGGTCAGATTGCTGTTCTGTTGGATTTCCGCCAGTAGGACGCCGGCGCCGATTGCGTGGACGGTGCCCGACGGAACGAATACGGACGTCCCCTCCTGCACCGGAAACCGCATCATAAGCTCTTCGATGGTCTCGTCCCCGACGGCTTGCGCAAAGGACTCCTTGCGCGCCGAGCGGCGGAGGCCGCAGATGAGTTCGCTGTCGCGCTCGGCACCGAGGACGTGCCACATCTCGGTCTTACCTACATCGGGCTCGCCAAGGCTCTTGGCACACGCGTCGTCCGGATGGACCTGCACCGAAAGGTATTCGCGCGCATCCAGGATTTTCAGCAGCAACGGGAACCGTCCGTGGATAGTAAGCTCGGCCCGGGCGCCAAGTACGGCCGGGGCGTCCGCTTCGAGCAATGCTCGGAGGGTTTTCCCTTTGTGGGGCCCGGACGCGACCACGCTTTCGCACGCCGCGTGGTCCGAGACGAGCCACGCCTCGCCGATCGGCTTGTCCGACGGGATTGGCTTTCCGAACACCGTACCGAGTCTGTTTCCTCCCCAAATGCGTTCGTGATAGCGCTCTTCAAAACGCAGTAAGCCCAAATGTGCTGCGTTCATGACACACCTCAGATGCCAAAATACGGCCCATAGTAACCGAGGATGTCCTTGCCGAAAAGCATGACGACGAGCGCCGCGAATACCAGCGAGGGGCCAAAGGGAAGATAGTGGCCTTCCGGCAGGCCTTCACGCTCGTCATCAGTCTCGATCGGGACCCTCTCTTGGCGGTGTTCCCCGTGGGTGCGGCGTCTCTGGGCGAGTATCATTGTTACCCCAGCTACGCTGCCGACCACGGACGCGAGCATGAGGATGAACAATACGCTCGGCCACCCGAAAAATCCGCCGAGCATAGCCATGAGTTTGACGTCGCCAAAACCCATGCCGGGTTTCTTAAGAAGAATGAGACACAGCTTGTCCAGCAGGTATATGCTTCCGCCGCCGAGAAGCACCCCCAACAGAGAACTGAGCACGAGCGCGTCGCTCGGCGGCCCCGCGACAAACAGGCCGCTCGCGGGATAGAACATGGCCACCAGCGAGCATGCCACCCCCAACGGAATGCCGGGGTACGTGACCTCGTCGGGGATTTCCCAGTGCGTCAGGTCGACGAACGTCACAAGCACCAACGCCGCCGAGAACAGCATGTAGACGGGTGTTGCAACCACGAACCCGTAACGCCAGAACACCAGCAAGAACAGTACCGCCGTGGTGGCTTCCGTAAGGGGGTACTGCCAACTGATCGATTGCTTGCAGTGCCGACACCTCGCGCCCAGAATCAGCCAACTCATAATCGGGATGTTGTCGTACCAAGCGATAGTATTGCCGCATTTCGGGCAGCGTGAGCGCCGGGGATTGGTGATCGACTCGTTTCTTGGGAGCCGATACGAGCACACCGTGAGAAAGCTGCCCACGACCGCGCCAATCGCGAAAGAGACCAATGCAAAAAAGGCGTCCAATGCTTCAAACCCCGTCTGCGTTCCCATCGATTCTCCACTATAAGTGTCTGAAAACCAAGGTCTTATGTGGCTGTTGTCAGCCCTGGCGTCGTCGCCCTTGTCGGCCTAGCCCTGTACCAATGTGCACGTCGCCGCTCAAGCCGTTTCTTTCACGGCAGTGACAAGGGACTTCACAAACGCGCCCACCTTAGGCGCCGTCTCCGGCGACTCTCCCAGTTCCCCGATGAGGCGCACAATAGCGCTGCCCACCACGACCCCTTCCGCGAACCCGGCCACTTCGGCGGCCTGCGCCGGAGTCGATATCCCGAAACCGACCGCCACAGGCTTGTCGGTGTGTTTCTTGATTTCCGCAACCATACCCTTGACGGTTGCCTCGATCGAATCGCGCTCGCCCGTTACCCCCGTGCGTGAAACATAATATACAAACCCGGTGGCGTTCCTGGCGATCATCTCGATCCGATCCGGCGTGCTGGTCGGCGCGAGCAGGAATATGGCGGCGATGCCGCGGGCGTCGAGGTGGCGCTTATACTCCGCCGCTTCTTCCGGCGGCAGATCGACGCAAAGCACGCCGTCAACGCCCGCGTCTTTGGCGTCCTCGGCAAAGGCCTCGACGCCATATGCGAGCACGGGATTGAAATACGTGAACAGTACTATCGGGATTTCCGAAGACTCGCGCAACTTCTTGACGCGCTTAATGATATCGCGCAGCGACACGCCGTGTTTGAGGGCGCGCTGCGCCGCCTCCTGGTTCACCACGCCGTCGGCCACGGGATCCGAGAACGGCACGCCAAACTCGATGATGTCTGCCCCGGCCTTCTCGAGTTCGAGGACGATCCGCTCGGTCACGTCGAGCGTAGGGTCCCCGGCGGTGATGTAAGGAATGAACGCGGGCGTTCCTTTTTCCGCCAGGGCCTTGAAGCGCTCCTCGATCCGATTCACGAGAAATCCTCCTCGGGCAATAGGTATTTGGCGGCCTGCTGCACGTCCTTGTCGCCGCGTCCCGACATGTTGACGATGACGATCCGATCCTTCGGCATATTCGGAACAACCTTGCACGCATACGCAACGGCGTGCGCGCTCTCGAGCGCGGGGATGATTCCCTCGAGTTCGCTCGTCTGCCGGAACGCCGCCAACGCTTCGCTGTCCGAAGCGTGCGTGTACTCGACGCGGCCGGTCCTCATCAAATAGGCGTGTTCGGGCCCTACGCTCGGATAATCCAAACCGGCAGAAACGCTGTGGGTAGTGAGAATCTGCCCGTTCTTATCTTGCAGGACGTAGCTCATCGCGCCGTGAAGCATGCCCAACGAACCGCCCGCGAAACGCGCCGCGTGCTGCCCGGGCCCAAGGCCTATTCCCCCGGCCTCCACGCCGACCATTTTGACGGCGTCTTCCCCCAGGAACTCGAAAAAGAGCCCGATTGAATTGCTGCCGCCGCCCACACACGCCACCAAAAGATCCGGCAAACGTCCTTCGTGCTCGAGGATCTGTTTCCGGGCCTCTTCGCCGATGATGCGTTGGAAATCGCGGCAGATCAACGGGAACGGGTGCGGGCCGTGAACCGTGCCGAGCAGATAGTGGGTGTCGCGGACATTCGTCACCCAATCGCGCAACGCTTCATTAATGGCGTCCTTGAGGATCCTGCTGCCGGAATTTACCGGGATAACGCGCGCGCCGAGCAGACGCATTCGAAAGACATTGAGTTTCTGCCGCTCGATGTCTTCGGTGCCCATGTAGATGTCGCAGTCCAGCCCCAGCAAGGCAGCGGCCGTAGCCGTCGCCACGCCGTGCTGCCCTGCGCCCGTCTCGGCAATGATGCGCCGTTTGCCCATCCGCTTTGCCAGCAGCCCTTGCCCCAGGGCATTGTTGATCTTATGCGCCCCGGTGTGGGCCAGATCTTCACGTTTGAAGTAGACCTTTGCGCCGCCCAATGACGCCGTAAGCCGCTGCGCAAAATATAGCGGCGTCGGACGCCCAACATAGTCCGTCTGGTGCTTGCGCAGCAGGTTCTGGAAATCGGGGTCTTCCTTTGCCTCCACGTAGGCCGTTTCAAGCTCTTGCAGAGCAGGCATCAGCGTTTCAGGCACAAATTTGCCCCCGAAGTCGCCGTAGCGTCCTCGATCATCCGGATAGGGCGTACTTTGCCTGCTGGACAAAACTCCGTATTCGCTCATGGTCCTTCTTTCCTGGCGAGCGCTCGACCCCCCCGGCTGTGTCCACGGCATAGGGACGAACGATCCGCACCGCCGCCGCAACGTTCTCGGGCGTAAGACCGCCGGCCAGGATCAGCGGCCGCCCCAGGGCCGCGGCCTTCTGAGCCAAGGCCCAATCACAGGTCTTGCCGGTGCCGCCGTGTTGACCTGCTACGTAAGCATCGAGGTGATAACCTGCCGTAGGATAACGCAACATGGACTCCGGACGGAAGTCGGGCGCGGTACGAAACGCTTTGATGGCGCGATGCGCCACGTCCGCGCAATCCGCAACCGATTCATCGCCGCTCAACTGCACCCAGTCAACAAACTCGAGGTATTCGACAAGCCGCGCCGGTGTTTCGTCCACGCAAACCGCCACCGTCGAGACAAACGGCGGCGTCCGTTGAGCGATCTTCCTGGCCTCGTCCGGCGCGATATACCGGTTTCGTTTCCTTGCCTCCGCGGCGAAGATGAAGCCGATAGCGTCGGCCCCGGCCTCACAGGCCGCAAGGGCGTCATCGAGATTCGTGATCCCACAGATTTTGACCCGCGTCACGATGCAACCGCTCCTGTGTTACTCCGCTGCCGCACCAAGCAGTTCGTGAATTTTTTCGCTGATGTTATCGCTGGTGACCAGCGCTTCCCCCACCAGGATCGCGTCCACACCGCCGTCCTCCAACATCCGGACGTGATCCCGGGTCTGGATTCCGCTCTCGCTCACCAACACGTTGCCACCGGGCACAATCTTTCGAAGTTCGAGCGTAGTGTCAATATTAACGGTAAATGTCGACAAATCTCGGTTGTTGATTCCGATAATGTGTGCCCCCGCGTTCAAAGCGCGTTCGATTTCGTTCTTGTCATGGGTCTCGACAAGCGCGGCCATGTGCAGTTCCGACGTCAAGGCCAGGTAGTCCTTGATCTGTTGATCCGAGAGCACACGGACAATAAGCAAGACCGCGTCGGCGTGGGCGGCCCGGGCTTCGTAGATCTGGTACTCGTCTATCGTGAAATCCTTGCGGAGACACGGCACCGTCACGTCTCTTCGGATTGCGATCAGGTCGTCCAAGGAACCATGAAAGAAACGCGCGTCGGTCAGAACGGAAATGGCCCGCGCGCCCGTTTGCTCATAGAGTCCGGCGAGCGCCATCACGTCCAGCTCTTCGATCAGAACGCCCCGGCTCGGTGACGCCCGCTTCACTTCGGCGATGAGACTGATGCCCTCGATGCGCAGGGCGTTCCGGAAGTCGCGAACAGGGTACGCGCGTTGTATCTGCTCGAGGAGTTCGTCGAGCGGAACGCTGCGCTTTCGAGCAGCCACTTCCTCGCGTTTATGGCGGCATATCTCGTCAAGAATCATTGGACGCCGCAATCAGGGCCTCGAGCTTGGCCATGGCCGCGCCCGAATCGATGGATTCGCCCGCGGCCCGAATTCC
>Ga0180437_10002939_pt1 | contig 26169 bp, 34 predicted proteins | sample SS_ome_4_FD_132410 | JGI IMG/M metagenome (GOLD analysis project Ga0180437, IMG submission 132410) | Hypersaline lake sediment archaeal communities from the Salton Sea, California, USA - SS_3_D_1 metaG | ecosystem: Environmental > Aquatic > Non-marine Saline and Alkaline > Hypersaline >... | reverse complement strand
CACAAAAACTGAAAGAGTTAAGGATACAGCGCGGCTGGGCACAGCTTGAAGTTGCTAAGCGCTCAGGTTTAGACAGGAGTTATATTTCTTATCTTGAGCAACCTGGCAAATCCGGACGTCCCTCAGCTAAAGCCCTATTAAAACTCGCACACGCCTTCAACATCAAGCCAGAGGAACTTTACCAGGCCGCTGGTTATATCAAAGAGAATAAATTCCAACCACGCCCTGAGACCCCCGAAGAAATCCTAGACCGCTTGAAACTTGCCACGCCTCAGAGTATACCGGTTTACACAGATTATCCCTTCCATGCTGGAGATCCCGTAGAGCCGATTGATTTCGTTTACCGCGCCAGACCAAAGCTCGCTAATAAAAACATCGAAGGCTATATGGTTCATGGCAAATGCCTTGAGCCTCATATCAATAATGGAGATGTCATCATCGTTGACCGAGATGGAGAAATAAATAATGGAGATATTGTCGCCTGTCTTTTGGATAACGAGCTTCACCTAGCACGCTTAAGGAAGATAGCCGACGAACTGTGGTTAGAAAACAAAAATAGCAGAAGGAAATTCGAGGAGTGCCAGATGGCAGCCCCGGTCATTGAGTGCATAAGAAGGTTGAAGTGAAGGCTGTAATAATAACAGGCATCGTTATTATAGTAGCCCTAGCCCTTGTCATTTGCTTTGCCCCTCTGAAAACAATCGCTTATGAAGTAACTGTTGATTATGAAGATACCGAGACTTACTATGAAAGCGAACCCTATCAGGAAACAGAGACTTATATTGAGAATATCCCTTTAACCTTTGAAATTGAGAGCTACATAGAGGAAGACACAATATCAGAACACCACCAAATAATAATAGGCGGGATCGTGTTTCAAGATGAGGTGGTAGATGTTCCAATCGAAATAGCTTGTGTAAAGGTAAAGAATACGGACGAAATCTTTGGTACTTTTACAGTTTCCTTTTCTGGATTTATGCCCATGTTTGGAGAACGTTCTTTGACAATAGAATTGGAATTATATCCTGGTTACTACAAGACGGCAGAATGTAAATCGTATGCTATTGATAGCTGGGATTATGAAGTTACCCCGGACACCAAAGAAGTTGAGAGGGAAAGAACAGTAACTAAATACAAGCAGGTAGAAAAGCAAAGGACTGTCATAAGGCAGCGACAGGAAACTCGCTATAAAAAGGTAACTGTACTCGATTATCTTTTACATTATAAATAGAACATCCTTGCTAGTTTTTGAGGTCTCGGACTTTTAATCAGGGTGTCGGGAGTTCGAGTCTCCCACGGCTCAAAATGAATACAAACTTTAATGATAAGGAAGCCTATAAAGTCTCTGATTTCCTGCATTTAATCGTTAAAGAGATGGTTTTAGAGTCCCTGATTACCAAGACTATAGCTGAAGCCTTAACCGAATTTCTGTTAGACTTGAAGATAGAAAATAAGTCGAAGCGAACGATTGTCTTCTATCGTGAGAGGCTAGAACCATTTGTCAAATTCATTGGTATTGATACCAAGTTACCGAACATTACCCCCCAGGACATGAAGCAATATTTCAGCATCCAAGACCAGCAATATATTTATGCCTACCATGCTAAATATAGAGCACTCAGGGCTTTCCTTAATTGGTCTATCAAGCAGAACTATTTGGCGAAAACTCCATTGACTATCAGTGCTCCAAAGCTGCCTATTAAATCTATGCCAGTATTCACAGATGAGGATGTTCTTGCTATGATTAAGGCCTGCAACGATAATAACGGCTACCGCGATAAAGCTATCGTTCTCACGCTATATGATACAGGCATGAGATTAGGAGAATTACTAGGTATAAAGTTGAGCGACATTGAAATAGAGGGGAGACATATAACCGTATTGGGCAAGGGAAATAAAACTAGAACTTTACAAGTGAGTGCCAAAACACTAAAAGCCATCTGGCAATACATTAAATTTCGGGGGAATCCTAATGATATACTCTGGCTAAGTGAGGAGAGAAGACCATTAACAGAATCGGGCTTAAAGCAGATTATTAGACGAATCTCAAAGAGGGCAGGCATAGAAGGGAAGAAGCTCGGCCCTCATACATTCAGACACACCTTCGCCAATAACTTTCTTGATGCCGGTGGTGACCCCCTGGATTTGAAATATCTATTAGGTCATTCATCCCTTAAAATGGTAGAGAATTATGTCAAAGCCCATCAAGAAAGAAGAGCATTAAAAGCCCATGCCCGCTTCAGCCCAGTGGACAGGCTTCTAAAATAAAAAAATATCCCCACTAAAAAGTGGGGTTAAAATCTCTCTTGAGTATAAAGGGACAGGCGACTATGTTCAATGCCCTTTCTTGAGCCTCTCAGCGCTTGTTTAGATTGATTTCCTGTTTTCCTAAAGTCCTAAAATAAGAGGCAGTTGCCTCTCTCAGTAAAATCCAGGTGATAGTTTCATCGGTCATGTTGAGCTTTTCTCTGGCATCCTTCAGCATCTTGTCCAGCCAGCGCTGGAACTCAGAAACGTTTTCTACAAAAACCACTTTATCCCTTCGGCTTGTCGCCGTCTTTAGATAGTCGCTCAAGCATCCTCACCTCGCCATCTGTCCGTAGAGCCTCTTGTAATAGTGCCTGCTTTTGCTGCTCTAACCGGTTGATTTGGGCAACTACCTCCTCTCGCCGTTGTTTCGCCTCGTTCAGTTCCTTTGTGATGTCCATGAGTCCTCCTATGCTGCCGTTCCTTCAAAGCATCGCTCTGCACCAGATGAATCTATGTAGCAGTAATGCGTTCCGAGCATGGGTGATTGCGTATTTATAGATATTTGATATGGGATTTTACCAGTGAGTCCTGTCAGTGTTCCTAGTATCCTGCGAACCTTCCCCAGATAATCAGTGTAGTATTGGTAATTTCCATATATCCATGCCTGATAAGGGTCTCCGTCAGGGTCGCCAGTGAGAGTGCCTTCTTTTAATCGCTTTATCCTATTAGTATCAAGATATGCAAACTCTGTTCCCTCTATCCAGATGTAATTACCGAATAAGCTAGGTTGAAATGGAAGGTTGCGGAGAATAGGGTAACCATTATTCTGCTCCGCATCTATATCCCAAATTGTGTCGAAATCCCAACCAGCATCAGTGAAGGTAGACTCTGTTTTCATTTCTGCGGTGGTTTTACCTGTGCCACCTTCTGAGGTGGATTGACCACTCGTCTCCACATCCCAAAAACAATCAGTAGGGGCATTTGGAGTTCCACTTATATGTCCAACAAGCCCACCCAATGATGGTCCATACAATCCTCCTGAACCTGATACTGCTCCCGTTGAGTAGCAATTATCAATAGTGCCCCCTACAGTTATCGTGTTTCTATCTCCAACCAATCCTCCGGCATTAAGTGAAGCTACGGCAGCACCACCGCTAATATAGACTGTTCCCCTAGCGTAGCTATCATATATGTGCCCGCCGTCATACATCCTGCCAACTAACCCACCTGCATGACCAAATGGGTCATCACTGCTGAGCGAATAGACCGAAACGCTTGCTATTGAAGCACATCCTCGAATCTCAGCAGTTCCTGTCATATATCCAGAAAGCCCACCTGCATGAACTTGAGGATGTGCTGTCCCTATCCTTTCAGCGTCCGATTTAGCAACGACAGTTCCAGATGTAAAGCACCCTTCAACATCGCTTCCTGTGTTCATCCATCCCACTAAAATACCTGCGCTTGCGTGCGCTGATGAACCATCTCCGGAATAATTTATCTCGACATAGGCATGCAAAACGGAGAGGTTATGCACATATCCGCCATTACCTAAAAATGAGAAAAGCCCAACAGCTTTTGGAGATGACTGCCCCGTATAAGTCCAGTCAACATATAAGTCAGTAATTGCGTAGCCTTGCCCGTCGAAATCTCCTATGAAAGTGCCAATAGGAAGAAATCCAGAACCTGAATTCCAAGTTATAGTATCCGATGCGTCTATGTCGTTTGCTAATTTGTAGTAAGCATCTAGGTCATTTCTAACCCAATTCAGTTCACAGACATCGGTTATGATATAAGGGTCTTGTTCTGTGCCGGAGCCACTAGGTTGTGTTGAACATTCAGCCATTTTTAATCATACATATCGCTCCCACCTGGTATTTTGAGCCTGGACTTGAAGTAGCCGCCATAGAATTGATTGCTTAAGGAGCCCAAATCATGGGCATCATCTGTATTGGGAATGATGTCCGCCTGTGGTTCAATAGCAGTGCCAGCTTTCAATGCCAGTATGGCAGATGCTTCAATAGATGCACAATAGAGCTCTGCGAATTGTTTGCTTGCTGAGCCTAAATCATAGGCATCATCACCCAATGGAATCAGGTTGCCATCCAATGTAATTTCAATGCCGCCTCGAAGATAAAGCCATCCGTTTTCTGCCCCTACCCACATATTACGATAGGTGTCAGGATAGGCACAAACAAAGAATACAGCATCTTCGCCTGCTACATCCCCTTCAACTCCCAATCTCCCTACTTGAACACTATCTTTATCGTAAAACCTGAAAAAATAATCGCCTTCAGCAGTTCCATAGATGTGAATTGAATCAGCATCAAGTTTGATTTGTCCGCCTGCTGCCTTAATGGAACCATCAGTCCCCACATAACATACTGGGTCTCCCCATTTCTCGTTACTGGTAATAAGAGCCTGGTCTGTTCCATAGATGCAGATTCCCTTTGTGGCATCAATCGCAACTCCAGATTTGTCATACCACTCGCCTTCATATAAACCCTCCAAACTTAGTTCTACTCCGTTCCATGACAAAGCAGGCGCTGCACTTCCACCCAGTCTGAAAGTCCCATCGTCAAGGTTAAACTCCGAACCTGCATCCTCGCCCCAGTTATTAGACTGTATTACCCCGGTACGGAGATAATCGCCTCTGATATTGGTCGTCCCCTCTGAAACCCAGTCAATGACTGTGAATTCGCCTAAGACAATGACCTGACCGGCTCCAATCTTGGTTGCCAGGTGTTCATGCAGTTGCTGTACATCATAGACTCCAGTAAGTACATCCGTTATATCCTTTGTGCGGTTGGCAAGTTCTAAAGTCATTTGCTCAGGGTGCAACAGGTCGGGATGCTCAATCTTGACAACGATGGTATCAACATCAATACCTAAGTCCTCATCAATGACATTGACAATAGAACCCAATTGCAAAGCCTCAAATGAAAAAACAAGCTCCTCAGAATGGCTCAGATCCACCGTATCAATACGATAATAAATCGGTGGGTCCTTGTAATCACCGAGGAGCAAATTAGCCCATGCTAATAGAGTATCGGGATGAGTAATCGTTCTGTCCACAAAGACGCCGGGATATATGCCCCCCCATTCCGTCTGACTATCCGTATCTTCAACATAGTCCTCAGTCTGCCCTTCAGCATCGCTTAATTTTATCCTGGCATCACCCTCCCCTTCACCATAGGCATAAATCCTATTAAACAGCTTGGAATAGTCTATCTCACGCTCAATGCCTTGGAGATTCTTCCTGTATCGAATCTGCTGACCTTTATTTTCTCCAATAGAAGAAGCCCACTGCAATTGCCGGTCATTGTCAACATAGATATATCCACCAACAGTATCGCGGAGCCGGTATAAGGCTCTCAGTATGGAATCGCCATCAACTTTAATTGAGCGTGTAAGGCCAGAATAAGATTCATCAATCGTACCTACCGTTATTTCGGGCGTCAATACTTGGAAGTCAAGCAGGGCACTAACTATTGTAGAAATGGTGGCATCCTCAGCCTCATAAGACGTAACGAGTTCTTTTCCCAGTTGGGATATTAAGTCGAGGGTTTCGATTTCAGATATAATCATGATCTACTATCCACCTTGCGATACAGTTTAAATTTCTTAATGACTGTGTTCGTACGATTGTCCCGTAGCCAATATTCATTGGCCAGAAGGATATTACTGGCTTTGGAATCATTGGAGGGTATTTTCAAACTCAAGGAATGTGGGCTGTTGATTACCTGAGAGTATGATATATCATGTGCATTCTCAAGTATGGCTATAAGGTCTCCGTCAGCATTTCGGACTTCTATCGTATAAGGTCGGCGGGCTGCTATGAGCCTGCCCAGTAAATCGAATAATCCTGTTACTTTCAAGCCCAGTAAGGCAACTCCGCTCCGCGTAATAGCAATCGTCCTGCTGCCCGTACCCTTGAGTCCTAGCAAGGCTGTTTTACTCCTCGCCATTGCCATGCTTCGTGTCCCCGTAGCCACCAGTCCGAGATAAGCTATACCTGTTCTAATGTAGTGTTTAGCAGTGGAATATAGACCGATGGCTTTCAGCCCTAGCAGTGCCGTGCCACTGCGTGTGATTGCGATTGTTCTGCTGCCAGTAGCCTTCAATCCCAACAAGGCTGTTTTAACCCTGGTGATAGAAGTTGTCCGAGTGCCAGTAGCCACGAGCCCAAGATAAGCAATACCAGTCCTTACGTAATGCTCAGCGGTGGTCATTACCCCTGTGGCCTTTAAGCCCAGGAGTGCTGTCTTAACTCGGACGACGGCAACAGTTCTGGTAGCCGTTGCCTTCAAGCCTAGTAATGCAACCTTAGAGCGAGTCAAGGCGATTGTCCTTGAGCCAGTGGTAGTTAGTCCGAGTAGAGCCGTCTTGGCACGACTCAAAGATAAACCCTTTGAAGCTGTGGTCAACAAGCCGAGTAAAGCTGTCTTGGAGCGGGTAAGAGCAATAGTCCTGCTTGCAGTTGCTTTCAGCCCCAATAGGGTGGTATAGCCTCTGCTTAAAGCAATGCTACGACTACCAGTGGGAAGCAAGCCCAACGAGGATATACCGCTCCTGGTTAAAGCTAAACCTCTGCTGCTAACTCCTACTAAGCCTAGTAAGGCTGTGCCTGAGCGTTCATAATGTTGCCCGCCAGCTGACGGATTCAACGCTACGGCAAATCCATGCTTTAGCGTCATTGAAAGACTGGCAGTAGCGTCCATGTCGCCAGTCGCGCCTGAACTAGACCATATCTGAGAGCAGACTTCTATAGACCAATCAGAGTCGTTATCACCAACGTCATCGTCTTCAATCCATGTTCCAGGCGATGAGGGCTTGGTAAAGGTAGCTATGCTATCGTAGTAGTAACCTATCGCCCAAAACACTAGAGGGGAATCCGTCGCCGAGACGGACATTGACGCCGCCCTGACAGTCGTATTTGAGACTTTGTATTCAGTATTGGAGTAAACGTCTATCGGGTCTTCAGCGTCGAAGTCTCCACCTATGTAGCAAGAGCAAACCATACGAGTTTTAGCAGGCCCATCAAGGCTCCATGTGTAGTCTGACGGTTCACTAGCACCAGCTACCTTGTAGTACAGCGACTGTGCTTCAAAGTTTCCCCTGTGATGGGCAATCAGAGTCCAGCCAGCAGGGACATAGTCAATGTCAGGCTTTCCAGATGAAAACCACGCAATACAGCAGAACAGGATGTCGCCTTCAGCCGTTCCCGATGGCTTGTCAACTGGGATTGCGTAGGGGTACGACATCGAGCCATCGTCTGTATAGAAGTAGGTCTCTGTTCTAGCAGTATAGGCCATTAACTCCCCTGCTTGCTCTGTATCTTGATGGTCTCGTCTACAGTGTCCCCGCTCTCGAACGCTATTGAAGTAGCCCATTCATGGAAGGCTTGCAGTGTCGCATCTGACAAGCCAGTGAAAGCGCCGGCACCATAGATGGTGTCTGCACCCGGCTCCCATGCAGTCTTCGCACAGACGACAGTATCATCGGTCTTGGTGGTCGTTTCGAGTGTGGGTGACACTGCCTCCCTGGTGAGCTCGTCCGTGAAATCAGTAGTGTCCACGTCGAAACCAGCCATGCTTTCACCACACAGGCTCAGGTAGCCCAGCGTAGCCGGAGCATCGCCTTTAAGTAGCTTGCTCACGCTTTGGAATAAAAGTGCTGTTGGGATCGCTCTCTCTGCCATTTTCGTTTACCTCCTTAATAGATTTTTAATCTTTAGTTTGATTGCCTCTTTTTTTATATTTGGTGGGGGTTCACCCGTCCTGAGATATTCAGGTATGTTGTCTCGTCTATGCCTCATCGCATATTTGATTCTTTCCTTCTGGTATTCGTTCCCCCAGTAGCTTTCGGCATCTTTAGAATTGAAGGCAACAAGCAAATTGCCGTCTTTATCTTTGATTTCCGTATAGCCTTCCGCCTCAGTCCCCGTTATAGATATACACTTCGCCATTAGTTTCTGCCTCCCTAGTCATAGATACGTGTCTCTGTATTTAATATTCAGGCTCCCCGTAGTTGAAAATCCTGTAACCTTTATTGAATTACTTTGTCCCGATAGTAATCTCGGAAATTGCCCACTTACATCCGCCATGTCTACTGTCCCCTCTTTCTTGACTATCCACAAACCCACATCAATTTCCAGTTCCTCTGTATTTGCCAGCGAACCCTGCCATTGTATTTCCTCTCCCGTATCTATGTTTTCGAGCTTGATAGTCACATCATTTAATGCCTCACCTGCCGTCAGTGTATAAACAGGCTCAATGTATGCCGTACCTCCTGGAGTCTCCGTCACAGTCTTAGGGTCGGCATTTATATTGTGGTCATGTGATGTCTCTGAATTGTCATATCCTAAAGGATCAGGGCAAATAAAACTCAATTCAGCCTTTGCCAGCTTATGGGTTATGATTTCCCAATCAATCGGGCTGTCAATCTTAGCCTTATAGAACCTGTCATCGGGAAAGTCTAACGTCAGGTGCTTGACGCCCGCAACGGGATTCAATAATTTTGAGATATTATCAAGGTTGCTTATCAGGTTATCTTCACCAGTTCCTGTAACCACCACATCAAGCCTGATAGTTCGGGGATTCAAGTACGCCCTGAAGTCATAGGCCTTATCGGCAATCTCCACATGGCTTGTCCTTATGGGTGGCATGAAAGAAGAAAGGCTGCTTTTTTTCACAGTGAGCCCATAATCGCTTAAATCCGTTCCGTCGAAAATCATGCTATCCCCTTTGCTGCTTGTTTGCTCTGCTGTAACCTATACAACTCTCTGGCTATTTTCTGTATATCAGCTTCTTCCCTTACCACCATCTCGGAAATATAGAAGTTATTGTCTCCTGTACCACCAACCCCAGGCTCTCTTATAACTTCCTTTACCCCACGGCCAACGGCAAACAAGCCGGGACCTTCAATAAGCCCACCGACATCCAATAGAGGAATCCTAGGAAGCGTTATTTTACCTATCGTTGGGATAAGGGGAAGGTTGACTCCTGGGATTTTATTCAGGAGTTCAATCGGCTTATTCATCAGGCCAATAAAAGCATTCACCCCCTTAATGACGAAATTGATTGCCCCTTCAAATCCAGTAATCAGGCTATTGATTATCCCCAGCACAAAATTGACTGCCGACTTGACAATATTCACAAGCCCATCCCAGGCAGCCTTGAAAACACCTGTAATCTTATCCCATATCCCCTTCAGGAAATTAGCTATCCCCTCAAAAATATTCGTGAAGAAATCAGCTATTGCCCCAAGCGCCTCTTTGAAGAAGTTCACTACTGCCCAGAATGCCGTCTTCATCCATTCCCAGATTTTCTTCAAATGTTCAACAACTGTATCCCAGTTTTGAATCATCCAAACAATAGCTGCTACCAACCCGGCAATAGCCAAAATAATCAATCCGATGGGATTGGCACTCATGGCTGCGTTCAATAACCATTGTGCAGCAGCCGCTATCTTCGTGACTACGGAAGCAGCTATAAGAGCAACCTTATGAGCTATAAAGGCTATAGTCTGCGAGTGTAGAGCGAGTGACATCAATTGAATGGTCTTTAAGAGTGGCCCGGCAAGCAATAATAAAGCACCTAGCGCGCCGACAGCACCCAAGATTGCTGCCGTCAGTTTCGGGTGTTCTGAAATCCACTCCCCTACCTTGGTAACAATCGGCATTATCGTATCAAGCAATGTTTTTAAGACAGGCATCAAAGCCGTGCCTATAGTTATCGCTATATCCTGGAATTGAACCTTGAGCTTCTCTAATTGCCTCCCTGTGCTCTGCTCCATCTGGTTATAGGCATCCGTAGCAGCACCAGCGGAGTTTGTCATAGCATCTATATCCCTGGCTGCCATCTCTGCATTCTCGCCAGTCAGAGACAAGACAGCCTGTAGCCCTTCCACAGAGCCAAACATCTTTCCCAAGACTTCATTAGAACCGCCTGAAGCCTCAGTTAGAGCATCCAGAGCGCCTGTTAATCCCTTTTCGGCTATAAGAGCCTCACCCGATTCATAACCAAGGCCTTCCAGGGCGCTTTTCATTTCCCCGGTAGGCTTAATCATCGCCTGGATTGCCTGTCTTAGTTGAGTAGTAGCCTGCGTAGTCGGCACACCTTGTTTGGTCATCGTTGCCAGAGCTGCCGATACATCTTCAAATTTGACCCCTGCCGATGCTGCCATTGGAGCCACATTAAACATCGAGGCTGCCAGTTCATCGAATGTTGTCTTACCACCCTTAACTGTGGTGAACATGATGTCGGCTACTTTTTGGGCATCCGACATCGGCAACTTGAAGGCGTTTATCACTGTGGTTAACCCATCAACAGCCGTCTTAGTATCTGTGACACCTCCAATAGCGGCTTTAGAGGCTATCTCCAAGAACTCAATGGCATTCTCTTTAGGTACTCCTGCCGATATAGCCTGATAAAGAGCATTAGCCGCTTCCACTGCGTTAATACCCATGTCTTTAGCTAAGTTTTGCACTTCCTTTGAGAAGTCCTTAAACTCATTTTCGCTCAAGAGCATCATGGTATTAACCTCTCTCATGGCGCCGTCAAAATCTCCTGCCATTTTGAGAGAGGCCGTACCGATGGCGGCAACCGCACCTACCATGATTCCGCCGGCAATCTTCATCTGCCGGCTGACATTATTAAGTTTGTTGCTCACGCCGTCGATGCCCTTATGAAATTCGTCGGTTTTAGCACCAATAGCCACAAATAAACGACTTAATTCAGTTGCCATTATTTAACCTCCCATATTGACATAATTAAATTAACCCCCTAATATGATTAAAGGAGGTGAGAATGAGCAGGAAAAAGGTTGGAATCATATTAGTTAGTACCTTAATCATCTTTATAATAGCTTTAGTTGTCATTTGTAGTCCCGAGCCAACAGAATTGCCATCAATTACAAACGAGGAGCAAAATTACATTTCTGCCTTTCAGGATAATGGCGCCACCGTTGGCAATGCCTTTGAGGAATTATCAATTCTAATGAGTAATCCACAGATAGGAGTTGATGAATGGACACTCAAGGTTGCAACTCAATTAACCATTATACGGCTTGCTCATGATGAAGCTATTCAAATGAATCCACCTGCTTCAATGGTTCACATTCATTCCAAATATATCCAAGCCATGAGTGAATTTAACGATGCTACTTATTTGATAACATCTGGCATTGATAACTTGGATTCTACCTTGCTAGAAGAGGCAACTAATAAGATGGATGAGGGAACACAATATATCAATGAAGTAACAACCTTAATGGAAGCCTTCATGGCAAGTCATAAATAGCCATAATGTTACTTTTCAATCTCGTTCCCTTTAAGTGCCTTATTCCATAGCCTAACCGTCTCCAGCATCTCCTCTGCCGATTGCACCTTATGCTCTTTCCTGTACTTCGGCATAAAATCATCAACAGTAAATGCTTTGTTCTTCTTTTTAGGATTGCGATTGATATTTGCCAGCATGGCACATATTAAAGCTGTGCGGGCATCCAGCCTTTTCTGCTCCTCAATGTACTTATGTGACAGAGCATCGAATTGCGCCAGCGTCAGATGCCAGAATTCTTCACTGGTTAAATGCAGGCTATAAATCCCGAATGACCATAAATCTAGCCATTTGAGGGGTTTTGCGCTAAAGGGCGGCTTTCACCTTCACTTTCAGGAATCGCCACTTCCCATGCCTTGGCGATTTTCTGGGACAGCTCGCCCATGTTCCCGGCATGAATCATCTTGCCCACATCGTCGAGCTTCAGGGATTCGTCTTCATGCAGCAAACAAGACCACAGCAAAGCCCTGAAGTCCTTAGCGGTCATACTCTTTTCGTCTATACCCTGCATGATGTTTTTGCCGGTTGCTTCCTCGAATGCCACCATGGCATTGAGGTCCATCAAAAGATGACGCTCTTTGTCTAGTTTTATCGGGATTCCTGGTCTTACCTTATCTGGCATAAAGCCCTCCTAATAGAATGAGCGGATAGGTTTCCCCATCCGCCCTTTCTTTTATTCTCACAGACCATCGCTTACATAGATGGTGTAAGTCTTGGAAACCTTGTTGTCCTCTTTGACCACTATCGTCAGCGTGGTGATCTCGCCCGACGTCAGGCTGATGGCACTTGAAGGCACGCCCGATTCTACAGCACTTCCATTCACCGTGATTTCATCAGCACCAGCAGCAGTAACCGTTACCGTGACAGTATTATCCGCAGAGCCATCAATAGTGTAGGTATAAACCCCAGCAGCATAAGTGGGAACTTCTGTCAATGCACCAGATACATCACCGGTTACCACAATATCGGTTGGTCCGGTAGCATAAGTTACGCCCAGAACAGGTTTCCCGCTTACCTTCAGGGTAGCAGTAAAACTGGCTTTGTCATCAAACGGTGAGCTGCTCTCAAAAGCCGTCACGATAGCATCAAATGTCCATGTGGTCGCCATAGCTGCCGGGAAAGTTATCGTATACTCATCCAATGAGCCGTCATTAATGTCGGTCACCAGAGCCGCCTGCCCGGCATTACCAGGGATAAAGTTCCCCTCGATGCTTATCTCGCCTCCATCTCTCAGTCCTTGGAGGAACTCACGATAACCGTCTGCTGAATCGTGGCTCGTCGCCTCAATCGTGTCTGCCGATAATGTCGGCCCGCCGATATTTGTAAGCTCGGCGATAGCTGTCGCCCCTTTCTTTAGGGTTGTTCCAAATGCTGATTTCGCTTCTGTTGTCATTTTTACCTCCTTATTTAATAAAAAAGGGAGCCTTCAAGCCCCCTGCAAATATGGTTATAAACTGCTATTCTTTGTGCCAAATTAAATAATCGACCGCAATATGGAATAGCCGTGTATCGTCCTCATATATGTCGCTCTCGTTCAGGCAAAAGCATGAACCTACTTCGACTCCACCATCCCCCCCCATCGTTCCACTGAAGGCTTCTATCGCTGCCCTTATTGCCTCCGCTATCTGCTTTGCCTCATAATAGGTTGTGGCAAAACAGGAAAATTGAAATCTTGGCCGTGCCAGTTCTGAAGCCCCGTCATGAGAGTATTCCCGCGGTGCTGAAGCCTTGAAAAAGACTATATAGGGTTTCCCCACATCTTGTGGAGCTTTGACATAATATATTCTTTCTCCGATTAAATCGGTTACTCCGCTATCCGCCAATAGCTCTTTCAAAATTGCCTGTTCTATCTGCATCTTTCTCTCCAATAAAAAACCTCCCATTCCTGAGAGGTTTCATTGCTAAACTTGACTATGATTTTAACTAGCTTCAAGTAGATGGAGATAAGGCTGTCCTCTTTGATACCTCGATTTCATCATTGAATAACTTAGACCCAATTCTTCACACCATGCCATAAGGCTTTGTGTTTTCCCCTTTGCTGTAATCATTATACATGATATTCGGTTATTACATTGGGCTTTATTTATTATCCATCGGCAATTATCAGGTTTATAATCTCCATCGTTATCAATTCTATCAATCATCAGGCTATCAGTATATCCATTTGCCAATGCCCATTGCATAAACGGTCTAAAATCTTCAAGCCAAGCTTTGCAAATTTGAATACCCCTACCACCATATCGCTCATAACGATGAACATGAGGATTGCAACACCGCTTCTTCATGTCCTGCCATATATGATACAAACGAGTGCCTGCCATCTTATGTTTATGAGCTTTAATAAGATTAATTCTATCCTGCTCCCTTTTTAGACATCCGCAAGAGGTAGTTTTACCTTCAAGCAATGCATCACTCCTTACTATTGCTATTTGCCCACAATCACATTGGCAAACCCAAAAGGTCTTTTTCTGTGTCCTGGGAGCCATTTCAGTAACTGTAAGTCTTCCAAATATTCTGCCTGTCAAATCATTTAACATAGCTTTATTATATCAGTTCCAACCTCGACTTACAATAGCATTGGTTAACTTTACTTTGCAGCTCCTTCAACTAATTTCTTAGTCTCATTTTTGATATTACCTATAACCTTATTGGCGTGAGCGTCGATAGCTGGCCGAAGATATGGGTGAGCTGGCGCCCTACTTGAACCAAATTCAATTATCCAAGCATGTGGAGCTATCTTCCTATCCACTGCCGCTATTGCTACATGTGGAAACCTTGTCTTTTCATCCAGCATCTTTGCATGGAGTGACCGTTTCAAGTTTCCTGTGGGACCTAAAGGGGCTCTATCTCTGGCATCCTCGGCGATTATCTCTGCCTCTTTTAACAAAGTCTTGTCCATTGCCTTGCCCTTCAGGGAATTTGATATCTCATCTAAGACTTTAACTGTCTCCATGATACCCTCTATCTTGAAAGTTATGTTGCCCATTAATCCAATGCCTCTTTGTATAGAATATGCAATTCTTGCCTCTTCTCAAATGGGTGGACTATGGAGATAACCTTGAATATCCGGTCTCCAAATTTCACCCGCATAGTGGGCTTTACACCCGTTCTGTATCGAATCCGTATCAATCCCTGGACTTCACTATTAGCCTGCTTTGCCTCAAAGTATCGTTTACCAAGATTAGGCTCTATGCTTCCCCAGATAGTAGCCCAATCATTCCATGATTCCACCCATTCGCCAAAGTCATTTTTGGACTTGCTCGGTATTTGTATTGTCAACCTGTGCCGCAAAAGTCCAGACCTCATTAGAAACACCTATCCTGCCAGAGTAAAGCATTAACAGCGAATGGAGCCTCTTTGGGTATTCCCCCAGCAGCATGATATGATTCCCTGTTTTCATACCACCCGGCAATAAGCAGAAGCATCGCCTGTTTAACCTTCTTGGGAACATCTGGGGCTGCGTCGCCATAGCCAGCCTTGAATGTCACGCATATACCGTTTGCTGGCCTCAGAGTCATGGATGGCCATACCTCTCCATAATTAAGAACTACCCTGCCTGGCTCGCTATCTGAATCAATAAAATAGTCATCCGAGCTAAAGGTATGCTCTGTATCGTCTGTATCGTAATATTTGATAGAAAAATCGGTTGACTGTAATGGCGGCAGCGGTATCTGAATATAATCCTTGTCGGGCCATTTATCCAGCCATAACTCCCACGTCTGCGTTATATATGCTCGCCTCTGAAAGTCCTCAGCGTATTGCCGTGCGGCAGTAATAAGCGATTCCAGTAGATCATCTTCCACCGCTGTCGAGGCATCTTTTATTATTGAAACCCCAAATTCACATGCAGCGGTAGCCACAGTCACCACGACTCTTAAATAATGCTTTACCCCGGTATATTCCTTCTCATGGATGGCATTATCATTCGCCTCGGTTACTTGAGTGAAGGATTCCACATCTGCCCAGGTGATTTCGTCATCGCTATCCTGGATTTTCACATCTATAGTTGCATCAGCCCCACACGCCCCAGCATCCAAGTTTACTAAAACAGAATAGCCGAGTACGTCAATAGATGCCCCTTCTAGTGAATAGTCAGCGGCAACACCATGACTGCCAGGCACAATGCTTTGCTCCGTCGTTATATCCTCAGCAAAGCTAACTGAATCAATCCTCAGATGTGCCTTTGCCTCGGCCAGACTTACGGGTTCTACGCTTGGCGCTGTCTTTAGCTTTAACATGTTTCCTTTTCCTCTTAATCATGGCATTCTCAGGTGCTTCCCTGATAGCCATTTCTATTTCGACTTCACTCATCTTATATACAGATAAACCGTGCCCTGCTTGCTATTTCCCGCAGCAGTGATGGCAATGGTTAATTTACTATTAGCCACGCCCGCCATTGATGCTTCAGCCACGTATTCCGTATTCGCATCGCTCCTATTTGCCAATGCCCCCAAAGCCACATCTACCGAATCATCATCGTTCACGGCAATGTCGTAATTGGGGCTAGGGGCTGCCACGCCATCAGGCACGGTAATCGCACCAATCAATCTCCCATTATAAGGATAGGTCGTTGTGCCGCTAACAGCACCAGTACCATTATCGCTTGTCCAGGCAGCCTTGATTTTCTTGACACTGGAATGTCGTATTTCTGTAAAGACCATTGCTGATCCTGCCATATTTACCTCCTGGAGAAGGGGTGGGATAATCCCACCCCTCTAAATTTATTATGCCGCCTCTACATAAGCTCCGTCATCAATAGGGATGTAGAATAACGTCCATTTAACGGAACCTGTGCTACTACCGCTTAAATCCAGGTCAAGGGTGCCTACTGGTAAAATCACATCCTTAATTTGTGCTTCTAATGCTCCCGCATTTGCAGCAAGCATAGCATCAGCGAATGTCCCTGTTATGCCGAGTAAAGTACCAGCCTCCTTGGTGCCGGCAGCTACAACGGCACAAAGGTCAACAGATGTACCCGTAGTAGGATTGCCAGTCAACTTCATATTGCCTACGGCTCCCAAGATTGTGGTAACCTCGCCCACAATTTTCGTAATAGCCACTCGACCTCCCAGAATATTGAATATGGCAGCAGCCGTTCCCTGTGGCAAAGTAGCGGTGGCTCGTTCAACCTTCTTTCCTAAAAGAAGCTTCCTTAATGCCTTTCCTGCGATATAGTCGCTCATACTTTTACCTCCTGAAATTATTTTGGGGGCTTTAGCCCGCCCCCATAGGCTTTTTATCAGTCAATTATGGCTGATGGCGGTGTGGCCTGCTGGTATCGCTCACATAAATAGTAAGCTGCCTCGGTGATATTAGCGACATCCGAAGCACCAGTTTTGACCGTTAGGCAGTCAAACCCATTGGCCAGGTCAAAGGTCGATGGGTCAATCTGGAATACGATTATCTTGTGCTTGACTGCTGCCGAAGTCGTGAAGGATACAGCATCGGTTTGACGCACCAAGGCATCAGATGCAGCACAATCCTCATTTGCCCAGATTGGGACGCTGACAGTAATTGCCTTGCTGCCAGTTGGGGCAACGGCTGTCGCCTGCTCAATGGTTATTGCTACTGTCGCAGCATTTCCCTGAGTGATATGCACAACCACGTAAGCTTTATGTGCATTCTTCAGCGACACATAATCACCCGTAATAGCACCTCCCGCCTGCGGTGCGATAGCCTCCACTATTTTTGTTACTTCTGGTAAACAAATATCCACTTTTTACCTCCTTGATTTATTTTTGAGTAAAGGGGGTTGCCCCCCTTAAACTCAGCTCCTGGATTCCAGGACTACGAATGGACTCAGGGTGCTACCAGCACCGCCCTTGTATGGGGTCAATGCTGAATTCCATATCGGTTGCCCATCCACTCGATAGACGAAACGGAACACGCTCTCATCATATTTGAAGTTGACATGAATAGATGAAGCTGTCTGTATTCCGCCCTTGTCTGCCAGCACATACTGACTCAGATCAGCCAGAATTATATCGCCCAGAGTGCCTAAAGTCTGGCACTGCTCGATGGGGATAACTGGCCTGCCCATCAACCGGGCATAAGGCGAATCGGACAATCCGTTGGCTGGCATATAGACTGGTATTCCACCGGTTCCTACCGATAGGCTCATGGTGTGAAGCTGGGGCTCTATATTCTGGTTGATGAACCAAACTCCATTCGGACGGCTCCTGCTCCACATTCTCGCCCACATCTTTATAACATTCTCAGCCAGAATGGTGGCTGCTGGCTGTCCTGCTTCCTTGGAAACAGTCACCAGACAACCTGAACTCAGAACGCCCAAGGGCTGTCCTGCACCTGTGCCATTGATAATAGCATCGTCAATCATGAACCCGAACTCTTCGCTGAAAGCCTGACCGATTATTGACTCCAATGCTGCCGTGTCCTGTAAAAGTTCATCGGTGGCATAGCAAAGTCCTATCAGCTTGTTGAGTTCTAATTCAATCTTGCGGAACTTCGGCTTGCTTTCAGTTTTGCTTCCTGCTTCTGCCAGCCAATATGCCTGTACTCCGCCCCAGCGAGACCCTGTTGCCCGCGAACTCTCATCAATACCGTTAATCTTAATGCCATTGGCATTGGCGCTGATAGGAATTCTCCGGCAGCGGTTAGCCAGAACCCCGGTCTCATAGGCTCGCTTTAATAGCTCGGTTGCGAAATCGGTCTGTACCAAAAAGCCACCCTCGGAGCCTATCGCCTCATTCAGCCCAGTTGCTCGCTGGGTAAGCCTTGGGTCAACCTTTCCGCCAGCCTTTGCAGCATCAATCACTGCCATCAACTGCTCACCGAAGCTCCTGAATCCCGTTGTCTCATGAGATTCCTCCGGGTCAACCTTGGTGGGCTCCTTTTTCATAGCCTCAATCTCCGGCTGTAACCCTTTAAGCTGCACATACTGGTCACGCTCTCGTTCCAGTTTACTCTTGCGCCCTATCAACTCTTCCAGCTTTGTATTTTCTTCCTCAGTGGCATCCCTCTTTTCATCTCTGGCTTTATCAATAATCGCAAGCCCTTCAGCTCTTACCCCTTCTATCTTGGCTTGATATTCAAGATATTTTTCCATTTATGACCTCCTTGTTTCTTTTATCACTAACTTCCAATCGCGCTTGTATCATATTCAGGCGCTCAACATACCCCTCGTCGGGAGTACCCTGGCCGTCCAAATCTTTGGGAAGGTAGCTATTCAATACATCGATAGCCTGTTTGACTATCGCTATATCTTCATCGTTTGCCGCCATGCGTCTCTCCATGACTACGGCCAATCGTTCCACATCTAATCCAGCTTTTTCTAAGAATGACCTTACCTTTACATCGGTCTGCGGATAGGCTGGATATGTGACGGGAGACACATCGAATAATTCAACCTCTTCCAATGTCCTGACAATATTATTTTCATTCGATTTGTCCCATGAGTCCTTGACTACTTGAAAGGCAAATGACATCTGGTCTACATCGCCCCTCCCAATAGTCTCCATTAAATCTCTTGCCCACTGCGTATCGGGTGGTGATATTTCAATCGCCAATCCCTTGTCGTCCTCCTCCAGTTTCAATGTCCCACTCTTATTCCGCCCCAGCACATAATCTGGGTTATGGTTCCACAATGCCCGGATATCGCTCTTCTTGATACTTTTAACAAAAGCTCCTGGAGCCACCTTCTCCCTGAAACCCATGATGTCCACGGATAGCTTATCGAACACAGCCGCATGCCCTGTAATCTTAGGCTCATCCCCATCCTCAACTCGCATCTCTACTTGATATGCTCGTTCCTCTCTATCTTTTCCCATAATTTTTTCCTCCATTGAATCGATAATTTCTATATTGACAAGGGATTTCTCCTCTTTGTGGTCTTTAACCCATTTCTTAGCTTTCGTCATAGTCCACCCCTTATCCTTCTCGAATAAGTAAGTGGCTATCTTCTTGTCCTTGCCACAGTACAAAGCCTTTATCCCTTCATCTTTGGAAATAACTATCGTGGCGGTGATGTCGCACTCAGTTACTGGTATTCTTATGTATTTATCTGTTTCCTCTGGCATGATTGACCTCCTATTTAGCTTTTATCCCCAGCTTCCGCCTTCGTGCCCTGTTCATAGGCACTTCCTTGATGACATTCCCATCTTTATCAACGAAGCGGACTATCTTTGTTGGTGATAGTGTAAATTTCATAATTATTTTCCTGTTTTCTTTACTAACTCATATTCTTGGAATATTGGTATGATACGTTTGATTGATTCTTCATCAGGATAATAAGTAACATTTACTCTTGCTATATCACCCAAAGCCAAAACTATTTCTATTTTGGTCGCTTTCTTCAATCCCAATGCTTCTGCTACTTGTTTTCTTATATCATTACTTAATATAGCCATAGGTTCCCTCTTTATCCTGGCACTATTTGACACACGCACCCTTGATGTAGTGGCGGATGCGTTGTCGGTCTATATAATTGGATCTCTGCTCCGCCCTCCGATTCTAATTTATCCCCTTCCGCTAAGAATGGTTTATCTATGCCCACGACTTTCCCGTTCAATTCCTGACATAACGGACAGCTCTTACTTCCCAGTGCTACCCAACGTAGTCTAATAATTCCCGCTCCACCGAACACTACCTTTGCCACCGCATTGCTTAATTGCACCGTCTCATTCATTGCCGTTTTGTCTGCTCGTTTCTCTTCCCATTCGTTAAGCCGTGTCGTTATCGCTTCAATAGGCTCTTCATTTTTTTCCGTCGCTTCCTTGATAAGAGCTTGGAGTTGTCCCTTCGATGATTTCGTATATCTGCCATTGAATACCGAGGCATATTGCTTCAAGAAACTTTCCAACTCTGGCGTCATAGCTGCCTCGGCGTTTACCTCATCGGCGGCTATTGCCTGTATCGCCTCACCCAGTGCATAAATCGCCGGCTCGACCTGTTTTGAAATAAACTCAGGGAAGTCTCTATAAAAGTCCTCTACCCAGGCATCGAAATCGGCACTCGAACGTTCACCTAAGTATTTTTTGGCAGCCCGCAGTATATTGTCAGTTTCTCTTTTGACTACTCGCTGCGCAGCATCCTTAAATACTCGCTGATATGATTGTGCTGTCTTGTGCCTGTGAACTGCCGCCTGTGATCTATCTTCAGTCCGATAACTAGCTATTAAGCTCTTTGTCTCCTGTGCCGTTCCCGCTGGTAACATATTCATGGGCACGTAATAGATATCCCCCTGCTCCGGCGCCAGCGGGTCCATGTTCTCCAATTCCCTGATGTCATTGGCACTCAGCCAGCCCCACTGCCTGCCGGTAGCGTATGCGCTATACCTGCTTTGCACATCGCCTCGCAGCAGGCCCTCTACCAGAAACTCGGCAAAATAGTCTTTCCTCTCGTCTGGCCACAGCAGCTTTCTGTTAATCACCTGCTCCCATCGCACAAACCAGGGACGCATCGTATAGACGACAAATTCGATACCCTGATGCTCTATATTTGAGAATGTGGCATGTTCAAGATCGCCTATCATGTGCGGCGGTATATGGAAAAAAGAGGCAATCTCTGATCTCTGGAACTTCCGCGTCTCCAAAAACTGCGCATCCTCTGGCGGTATGCCTACTTGATGATATTTCATCCCTTCCTCGAGAATCGCTATCCGGTGTTGATTCGATAAGCCCTGGTGCATCTCGTTCCATGACTTGCGCAAATTATCTTGTGCTGCATCCTTTAATGTTCCCGGATGTTCCAGGACGCCACCTGGCCTAGCCCCATTGCCAAAAAACCTTGCCCCGAATTCCTCCGTCGCCAGAGACAATCCGATGGCTTCCTTTGCCATGTGAATCGGTGAATAACCAATGCGGCCATCAAAGCCGAGACCAGGAACGTGGAATACCTTTATAGCAGGAAGGGCAATTTCTTGCCCATTAGGTAAATAGTAATGATAATATATACTACCATTCTCACGCTTCGGTTGCATTTTATTTGGCAATAAAGGCCAGATGGCCCGTGGCCGTCCTGTATTCATATTCCAGTCAATCTCAGAATAGGCATTACCCCACAATACAAGGTGAGCCATCAATGCCTCACGGAAGTTAAACGAGGACATTTCAGGATTTGGTGCATCATGAAGCAGTGAATACAATGGATGCTCATGAGCCCGCCGCTTGCTTCGGGCTGTTACTCTCTTATACAAAGGCAACGGAACCGAAGCCAGTGTCTCGGATAATATTCTCACACAGGCAAAGACAGCCACGCTTTCCAGAGCCGTCTTCTCGGTTACTTTCGTGCCGGTTGCGGTACTCCGCCCCGCTATCGCTAAGTCCATATCCCTATCCATGTCCGCTAAGGAATACCGTTTTTCCAGTAATCTACTTAATATAGGTATTTTCATAGGCTTATAATCCCTCGCTCATCATAGATTGAACCTTCATCATCGCTATGTCTCGTCGCTCTATCGAGTCCCATAATCAGACTCACCATGCCATCTATTTTCTGCGTCGCCTTTGCCTTGTCAGGTTTTAAGTTCCCCGCCGGGTCCTGGCTTACCACCATGTTATCGGCATTCCACCTCAGTACGGGATGCCCACCATGCCTAATCTTCCCGCCCAGTACAAGCGTCATAAGTTCCTTTGTCGGCGGAGACATCGAGGCATAGCCTTGTCCGAAGGGTATAATTGGAATCTTGTCAGGCTCCTTCTCAGAATCAGCGGTAAATCTCTCGCTGTTAATCAAATCCTGAACTAGTTTAGTCGCCCCCCATCGGTCAAAGGCTAATTCCCGAATATTATATCCCGCCTCCAATAAGCTAAGTAATTCCTGTTTGATATAGCCATAATCAATAACATTCCCCGGCGTGAGCTTGATAAACCCCTGCTTCGCCCACAACGAATAAGGCACTCTGTCCTTTCTTTCTTTCTTTCTTGCCGTGTCTCCCGGTATCCAGAACTGCATCATGATGTCATAAGTGTCTCCATCCGGGAATACTAAACTGAGGGCCGTCAAGTCTGTTGTCGCCGCCAGGTCAAGCCCGGCATAACAGGGCTTCCCCCTCAATGCCCATAAATCAACTGGACTATTGCATTCGTCCCACTTATCCATTGGCATCCAGCGCTCTACTGAAGATGTCCACTGGTTTAGATATAACCTCCTGAAAGTCATCTCTAGTGCTGGCGTTTCCTGGGCTTTCGCACATAGTGTCCTCATCTCATCTAGTGACCGGAAAACCCCTAGTGCTGGGTTGCATTCATACCAGACATTCTCATCTGTCCAATCAGCATCATCGGGAGCTGCATAGATTATCGGTAGGAAAGTAGGATCGTCTATAATCCCGTCCCTGACCTTGCAGGCATAATTATGCTGCTCCCAGCAAATTGAATTCCTATCATAGCCCGCAGTCGTTATACATAGAAGAAGCGGTTGTCTCCGCGCTCCGAAGGAAGTCGTCAACACATCCCACAATTCCCGATTGGGCGCCGCATGGAGTTCGTCATAAATCACGCCATGCGAGTCATACCCAAACTTGGAATAAGCCTCGGCCGATATAGCAGAGTAAAAGGAATTCTGGGCATAATAAACAATCCGCTTTTGCGAATCTATTATCTTTGACCGCTTAACTAATGCCGGTGCCTGCCTTGCCATTGCAGCCGCATCATTGAATACTAAGGCTGCTTGGCCACGTTCATTGGCTGCTGAATAGATTTGAGCCCCAGGTTCATCATCGGCAAATAAAAGATAAAGACCTATCCCTGCCGCTAAAGTGGACTTCCCATTCTTCCGAGGAAGTTCAATATAGCAAGTCCGGTATTGCCTCGTTCCGTCAGGGTTAAGTGTGCCGAACAATGTCTCGACAATATCCCGCTGCCAAGGCATTAAGTAGAATGGCTTGCCTGCCCATTCGCCTTTAGTGTGTTTTAGGTTCTCAATAAAAAGAACCGCCCTTTCGGCGGCCTCTGCTTTGACCTTCGTTGCACAAACCATAATTAGTTCTTTCTGCTAGTACCCAATAACTTATCCATCGGGTCATCGCTCTTAGATGGTTTCATACTTATCCTTGTCCTCGATGCTGGTGTCATTCCGAATTCCGTCAAGAACTTGTGCATCTGCTCTAGTGCCTTATTAGCTATGCTTACTAGGGGTTGCGTCATCCAATAGCCTTTAGGTGTCTGATAACACAATCCGCCCCCAGCATTAATGTTTTTAAACTTATCCTCAATAGCTTTTAATGCCTTTTCAGCCTTCGCCCAGCGCCCATAAGCCTGACAATATGCAGCTAAAGCGGCTCTATCAATCCGACTAATCAAGCCTAATGCCATGAGCTTAGGGACTATCCGTTTCCATTCCACTCTTGCTTCATAACAAAGAAAGGAGGGACATGACGGTTTTTCCACATCAGGCCGTGGTTCATGTTTATTTAATGGCCTTTTACCTGGATTTCCCTCTAATATTTTCAGTTTTGTTGGTTTTGTTCTATTCATTTTTATCTTTAACCCCTATGGTCTCAAATGCGAAAACTCGCGTCTCACTGCCCACTCGGTTTACGGAACCTAAAGTTGTAGAGATTTAATATCCCCCTCCCTATCTTATCTTTTCTTCATTACCAAAGGCTCCATCTTCCCTAGCAGTCTTCCTGTCATGGTGAAACTTACAGAGGGGCTGCCAATTATTTTCATCCCAAAATAGATTAGCGCTCCCTTTAGCCGGTATTATGTGGTCAACAACGGTGGCCACTGTAACCCACCCTTCCTTCACGCACTCCGCACACAAGGGATGTTCTTTTAGATATCTAGTTCGGGCTTTTCTCCATCTTCTATCATATCCCCTTTGAGTAGAGGAACCCCTGGCCTTATCCTGCCCCCTTTGTAATTCTCTTTTATGCTGGGGACAATAACCACCAGGGTCATTTGTCAAATCAAAACACCCCTGTTTTTTGCAGGGTATCATAGGTTTATGGGGACACATGACATAATTCCAGAATAATCAAGGTTACTATGGAGACTACGAGCGATAAAGTTTGCCATTTGTCTCTTAATACTGCCTTCCAACCCGATCTTGTAACCTCACAATGGGGATTAGCCTCCAAAGCCTTTATCCGCCTTTCATGGTTTATAAGCGTACCATTGATTCGAACCAAATCATCCTTCATGCCATTGCATGTCGTTGCAATCACCATCAGTATCTCCCTATCAGTTTTTGGCTCCAAATCAATATAACCCATCTTGTTCTCCTAAATATATGTCTTGCTCCTCTAATGTTGTGCTCTCCTCCATCCAGCTCCAGGCATCATCCTCAAATTCCATAGTGTTCATTCTAGTTCTCACGGATTCCTGTAATAAAATCTCCCTTTTCTGTTGAGCAATATCGGGAGAGTATTAGCGAGTTTCGCCAGTGCCTTACCCACACGGCATGGTGAAGGGGATGGAGGGTCAACAGGGTCATCGTCAATATCTTCCGTGAACGTGATATAGTGAGCATCATACCCACCTCTTCTCTTAAATTCATCTATGCTCTCGAAAGGCATAAAGTAAGAGCCTTCATTTCCCCATTTAATACTCCAGCTATTAGCACCTTTGAAAAAGCCCGTTTGCCTGTCGTATTCGTAGAAACAGGTCTCGTGTCCGCCTGCTTCGGAACTATCATTGGTGGGAATAGCCAGCTTACCTTCGTTATCCGTACTTCGCCATTCGTCAAACCAGGGAGACCCGATAGAGACAAAGAACCCTGAGGCCATCGCATCACATATACCGTCTATGCCGTCAACACAACGGAAATAGGCAAAGTCTTTATACCTATCGGCTTGCTCGATTCGTTCTGAAGAAGGAGCTGAGGTATCAACCTTCGTTTGGTCATAAGGCCATAAATGCTCTAAAAGAATCCCATAATCTACTGTCCAGTCTAGGGCATCTTTAGGATAACAACCCAAGTCAAACGGCAACGTGCCTTCGAGATACCGCGCACCATTGTAGATATAAGTTGGTGAACACCATTCCTCGTAAATACCCAATCGTTTCTTAATTGAGTTGAGGTTAATTCCTATACCATGCCCAACGCATGAACCTACATTCCCTTGGTCTCGTATAGGCGTTAAGAGATGGGCAAGGGAAATCTTATCGGGTAGGGTAATAAATCTCCGTCTGTGAAGGTAATCTCTTGAATCGAATTTGTCCTTATGCCAGCCGAATAGTTCCATTTAACACCATCCTATAGCGATAATCCCAAGATAATGCAGCACGCCCAGAACACCAAACCCAATACAGAACGCAACAAATGATTCCCACCAATCGTCACAGCCTTGTTTTGTGCCATCACAGTAATCATTCCAATACTCCATGCCTGCAAAAATTCCCATCATGCCCCAGCCAGCCAGTATCCCAAACGGCAACATTACGAAGGCACAGAGTCCTCCATAAATCCAGTGTATAGGTGTAGTATGCTTTCTTAACTCGAGCCAGATACTTAGCTTCTCAATCATTTAGCTAATTTCTGTATGCCTTTGGCAACTATTGGAAATCCGATTAACGCACCAAACACACCACCAAACGAATAGCACAGGTCTAAAAGGATTTTTAGCTCGTAGATAGCACCGACTACCCCAAAGCCAAAACATACCAGACCCGAAACTATTAAT